>Ga0206116_1000034_pt1 | contig 282142 bp, 226 predicted proteins | sample 3A1Ametagenome_FD_178000 | JGI IMG/M metagenome (GOLD analysis project Ga0206116, IMG submission 178000) | Enriched microbial communities from leaf-cutter ant dump, University of Wisconsin, Madison, United States - 3A1A | ecosystem: Environmental > Terrestrial > Nest > Insects nest > Nest dump...
TCAGACCAACGGAGCCGGAGCAGCACAATGGATCCTCCGTGCCGGTGTCAGTGATAAAGACTGGGCCAGGATACAGGTCAATGATCCGGCTACTGTAGAGATCGATGCACTGCCGGGAAAAAAATATGAGGCCTATGTCTCCCACAAGATGGAAAGTGCAGATCCTTATTCAGGAGCCTTCATCATCGAGATCAAACTCAGATCAGTTCCCAAAGGGCTGGCCGCCGGATTGTTTGGAAAAGCTTCCGTTCAGCCAAGACAACAGGCTGACACCTGGACTATACCCTATACCGCTCTGCTCGATGGTCATGCCAACCAGGGTTATGTATTCATTACGCAAGATGGTAAAACTGCGCAGAAGATCCCTGTGACCATTGCCTCTATCCAAAGGGATAATGTAGAGATCAGCGCAGGACTGGAAAGCGCAGCACAGCTGATCATTGCAGGAAGCGCATATCTGAAAGACGGTTCAGTCATTAAAATCATCCCTTAAGCTGCTGTCATGAAGATATCTGAATATGCTGTGAAGAATTACCAGTTCACCCTGGTGATCTTCCTGATGGTCGTCGCGCTGGGGATCAGCACCCTGTTCAATATGCCGAGGGCGGAAGATCCGGAAATGGCCATACCGTTTTTCCCGGTCGTTGTAATCTATCCCGGTGCCAGCCCGGAAGACCTGGAAGAGCTCGTCGTCGATCCGCTGGAGAAAGAGATCTCGGAGCTGGAAGGGATCGATGTGATCAAAAGCTTTATCAATGACGGCGTTGTCATCCTGCGGGTAGATTTCGAATTCGGCGTGGATGTAGATGACAAATACCAGGAGCTTGTCAGAGAGATCAGCGCGGTCAGGGATAAATTGCCGAAAGACATTTACAGCATCGATGTACAAAAAGTCTCTCCTTCCGATGTGAGCATCCTGCAGATCGCACTGGTCTCTGAAAATGCATCCAGGGAAACCATGAAGCTGCAAGCGGAACGATTACAGGATATGCTCGAAACCCTTCCGGAACTCAAACTGATAGAGATCCACGGTCTGCCTCAGCAATCTGTACGGGTAGAGCTGCAAATGGAAAAGATCGCAAGGCTGCGCATCCCTGTCAACCTAATACTGGCCAGTTTACAGAGCGAGATCGCGAATATACCGGGAGGAAGCCTGGACGCAGGCGATAAAGTCTTCAACATCAAAACAGACGGAAGCTACAGATCTATTGAAGACGTCCAGAATACGCTCATTTCCGGGATCAACGGGCAGAGCATCCGCCTGAAAGACATTGCTAAAGTCAGCTTCGATTTCACAGAAGACAAGCACATTACCCGGCTTAACAGCCACCGCTGTATCCTGCTGACAGCCGCTCAGAAACCGGGCCATAACATATCTGATACCAAGGCGAAATATGAACCGATCCTGAAGGCCTTCGAAGAAGATCTTCCGCAGAATGTGGCCATGATCAAGCACTTCGACCAGGCGGATAATGTCAATAAACGGCTGAGCAAGTTAGGTACAGAATTCCTGATCGCGATCTTCCTGGTATCGATCACCTTACTACCGCTGGGTTTCCGGGCAGCATTCATCGTTATGATATCTATTCCGCTTTCCCTGGCCATCGGCCTGATCCTCCTCAATATGCTGGGATACCAGCTTAACCAGTTGAGTATCGTCGGATTAGTCGTCGCCCTGGGTTTGTTGGTGGATGACAGTATTGTCGTTGTCGAAAATATAGAACGCTGGCTGAGGGAAGGTTATTCCAGGCTGGATGCAGCCATCAAAGCCACCAAACAGATCGGCCTGGCGGTAATAGGTTGTACAGCCACCCTTATCATAGCTTTTATGCCGCTGGTATTCCTGCCGGATGCCTCAGGTGATTTCATCAGGAGCTTACCGATGGCGGTCATCCTGTGTGTACTGGCCTCCATGCTGGTCTCGCTGACCATTATTCCGTTCCTGTCCAGTGTTATCCTGAAGCAGCACAGCGGTAAAGATGAAGGCAACGTATTCCTGCAGACCCTGCAAAAAATCATACACAAATCCTACGCACCATTCCTGGATACAGCACTTAAACATCCTGTAATTACGCTGATAGTCTCCCTGATCATTTTCGTCGGAGCGCTCCGCCTGATCCCGGTCATCGGATTCAGCTTATTTCCGCCTTCTGAGAAACCTCAGTTCATGATCAACATCATCAGTCCCATCCAGACTAATTTGAAGAAGACCGATGAGATTGCCAGGGAAATTGAAACGATCATCAGCCGGTACCCGGAAATAGAATATTATACCACCAACGTGGGGAAAGGCAATCCTCACGTGTATTACAATGAGATCCAGGAAAATGAAAGAAATGACTATGCACAGCTATTCGTGCAATTGAAAGAGAATGTCAACATACAGCAAAAAGCAGACCTGATCAGCAGGCTGAGAAAGGTGTTCAAAGACTACCCGGAAGCCAAGATCGCCGTCAAAGATTTTGAACAGGGGCCACCGGTGCTCGCCCCGATCGAGGTGCGGCTATTCGGCAATAACCTGGACACCTTGCGCTCGCTGGCCAACCGGGTTGAAGATCTGCTCAACGAGACAGAAGGTGCCATCTATGTCAGCAACCCGCTGAGTCACTTAAAATCTGATATCAAGGTAAAAGTAAACAAGGAAAAAGCCAGCGCGCTGGGTATAGCCGGTATCGATATCGACAGAACGGTACGCTTAGCTGCCGCAGGGTTCAATATGGGTAAGTTCAATGACGACAACAAAAATGAATATGAGATCATCGTGACCACTCCGAAGGACAGCAGGGCTACGCTGGATATTTTTAATAACCTCTATGTCAATAACAGGATGGGCACTGCTATTCCTTTACTGCAGGTTGCAGACCTGGAGCTGGAAGCCTCTCCCGTAACGATCCGCCACCTGAACAAAGCCAGGATGACAGCAGTGACAGCATTTGTTGACAACGGTTATCTTAACGATGATATCATCAGGACAACCATCAGCAAGATGGATCAGCTGCAGCTCCCTAAAGGATATACTTATAAAATGGGTGGAGAAGTGGAGACCCGTGAGAAGTCTTTCGGTGGATTCGGATCTGTGATCATCGTGACCGTATTCCTGTTTATAGCCGTACTGATCCTGGAATTCGGCACCTTTAAAAGCACGCTGATCGTTCTGTCTGTTATCCCGTTAGGTATTGTCGGCGCAGTCATTGCCCTGCTCGTAACAGGTAATTCGCTCTCCTTCGTAGCCATCGTAGGTTTGATCGCTTTGGCCGGAATTGAAGTAAAGAACTCCATTCTATTGGTGGATTTCACAAATCAGCTGCGGGAAGAGGGTAAGAGCCTGGATGAAGCAATCCGGGAAGCCGGAGAGATCCGCTTCCTGCCTATTATCCTGACTTCTATGACGGCTATCGGAGGTCTGATCCCTATCGCGATCAGCACCAATCCTTTGATATCTCCGTTGGCAATTGTATTGATCGGGGGATTGATCAGCTCAACTCTACTCTCACGGGTGGTTACACCTGTGGTTTACAAACTGATCCCACCAAAGGTAAAATCCGGTAATCAACAGGAAACAGATTAACGTCTGCACCCTCTATATAACAGCGAGCGGCACCCAAAGGGTGCCGCTCGTTATTAATGACATTCGCTATATACGAGCACTGTTCTTTAAAACAAGATCCTCGCTTTGATAGTATGATCTACTTGTTTCAGTGCTTCCAGCGCTTCAGCGGTTGCATCGCCGGCCACATCCAATACCACATAACCCAGTGTTTCATTCGTTTTCAGATACTGACCCACGATATTGATATGATAGCTGGAAAGGATGTTGTTGATCTGTGAAAGAATACCCGGAACGTTCGCATGCACATGCAGGATCCGCCTGGTATTGGACTGTACCGGCAGGTTGAGCTCCGGCAATGTTTTTGAACCGATAGAGGAACCGTTGTCCAGGAAGTTCACCAGCTTTACAGCTACCTCAGAACCGATATTCTCCTGTGCTTCCTGTGTACTTCCGCCGATATGCGGAGAAAGGAGCATGTTATCCAGTCCCTGAAGCGGCGACACGAAACCCGGACCCTTCTGTTTAGGCTCCACAGGGAAAACATCTATCGCAGCGCCACCTACTTTCCCGGAATCATAAGCTGATTTGAGAGCATCAATATCTACTACGGTTCCCCTGGAAAGATTCTGAAAGATCACACCATCTTTCATCAGTGCGAACTCCTTTTCTCCGATCATCATCTTAGTTTCAGGCGTGGCCGGAACGTGTAAGGTGACAATATCTGCTTCCCGTAAAAGGTCCTGTAAAGTATCTACCTGCTTGGCATTACCCAAAGGAAGCTTAGGTTCCACATCGAAATAGATCACTCTCAGTCCCATGGATTCAGCCATGATGGATACCTGCGTACCGATATGTCCATATCCCACGATACCGATGGTCTTGCCTCTGAGCTCATAAGAACGTTGTGCATCCTTGAGCCAGGTGCCTTCATGCGCTTTCTTGCTCTTCTCAGGAATCCTGCGGAGCAGCATGATAGAATTGGCTATAATCAGCTCGGCAACCGAACGGGTATTGGAATAGGGAGAGTTAAATACTGCTATCCCCAGCTCTGCTGCTTTGTTCAGGTCTATCTGGTTAGTACCGATACAGAACGCTCCTACCGCCAGCAATTTCCTGGCTTTTTCCAATACCGGAGCGGTAATGTTTGTTTTCGATCGCAATCCGACAATATGGTAATCCTCAATGCAAGCCAGCAGTTCTTCCTCTGTCATTGCCTCTTTACGGACATCGATGTTGTAATAACCCTTTTTCTCCAATTCTTTGATGGCAGACTGATGAATACCTTCAAGAAGTAATATCTTGATTTTGTCTTTGGGATATGAAAGTACCTTTTCCATGATAGTAATGTCCCGAAATTTAAGGAGTTTGCAATCAGCACCCAATTAAATTATGATGTTGACAGCTTATTTAATTTTTATTTAACTACTTGTTACAGTTCAAAAAAAATGGGTGATGCAAGCGCACCACCCATTGAAATATTTTCAAAAATCAGACTATTTCTTTTTACCTCCGAGAACGCTTGCATCATAAGCTACGCCTACGAAGATAGTTCTTCCGATGTAAGGACCACCGATATTGGTTCTGTAAGAAGGACCAACCAGGTTAGTACCACCCAGTCTGAAAACTGTTTTCCATTTTTTCACAGTGTAAGATGCAGAAGCATCGAGTGTACTGAATGCATTGACAGTACCTTCGCCGAAGCTGCTCACCCAGTACAGTTCACCTTGCCATCTGAAGCTGACGTCAAAACCTACGTTGGAGTTATTTACGTTGCTGTTACCAACACCAATGTTGAACATGTGGTTAGGAGAGTTAAAGTCCACACCTTGTTTATCAGCATTGTTTTCTGTTGCAAAATCCATGTAGTTATAGTTCGCTCTGGCCATGTAACCTTTCTTGATCTTATAAGTCAGACCGATTGCAGTTCCCCAAGAGATCACACGGTCCTGAACATTGTAGTAAGGTCTGAAAGTAGCAGGTGTAGCACGGGTTGTAAAGAAGTCAGAAACACCATTGACGTGCTGACCTTTGTGTGTAGTACCTTCTTTAGCCACTACGTTAGACTGAGCGATGAAGTCTTTGTACCAGTTGAAATAAGCATTCCAGTCGATGTAGAGGTTTTTGATCACAGATTTGTAACCAACTTCTACCGTTGAAAGCTTTTCAGGCTTGATATAGTCCATGTAGAACTCTTCAAGCAATTCAGGATTAGGAGCGCCTGCCATTGCAGAAGCATAGAATCTGTTCCAGGAGTCTTTAGTGTATGCTCCACCTTGATAGATGCCATAACGCTCAGCATTTTTGCGGGCACCGCCCATCAGGATAGTAGAAGCAGGGAAATAGATGAACTGAGCCTGTGTATCCGGGTTACGGAAACCTGTCTGGAAGGATGCACGGATATTGTGCTGACGATCTTTACCAAGTGTCACAACCGTTGCTACCCTTGGAGAGAATACTCCGTTAAAGTTTTCGTTTTTGTCATAACGGATAGACGCGGAGATTCTTAAACGATCCTGAATGAATTTCTTGGTAGCCTGGATGAAAGCACCATATTCGTTGATCTTGATCCTGGAGTTAGTTCCGGTACCTTCAGGGTCCTCATTGAATACAGTACCATCTGTGAAGAGGCTGTACATTCTGTGGTTACCACCGATCAGGATACCAATCTTGTCTTTGAACAAAGAAGTGAAGTCGTAAGTTGCTTCAGTATGGAACAACCTGGAATGGTCGATGAATTTTGATCCACCCAAAACACCGTTCTCAGGATCAGAGCTCTGGAACAGGGTGTTTCTAATTGTCTCAATAGCCTGCTGGAACTCAGCAGAACCTTTCTCAGCCATCAAAGCATCTGCCTCTTTACGGGCATTGATATGTGCTTCTCTGAAGATATTCGGTCTGATCTCGGCCAGTCTCTGAGGGTTCACACCGTTCAGCCTTGAACCGATCATTACAGTAGATACATAGTTACCGAGGTAAGTAGCAGCCCAGCCGCTTGCTGTACCCTGGAGCAATTCATTTGTATAAGAACCTAATGCAGTGAGGTTATAAGAATCACCTGCATTGGTTTGTGTCATGTAAGAACGGATCATGAAGTTCTTACCGGTAGCCTCGAGCTTATTAGAGAAGCTGAAGAAGTTTCTCAATACATAACGCTCAGTACCCTGGTATACGGAGTTACCGGAACCGGCACGGAATGCGTAGCTGATCTCAACATCTTTTGTAGGCTTATAGTACAGGGAGACACTACCTTTTGCACTGGTAGCCTTGCGGTCATCCAGGAGCTCTTCTTCCGTAAGACCGGTTCTTCTGATCTCAACAGTGTTCAGATACTGGAAGTTGCTCGCTACGAAGTTTCTTGCTTTCTCAGCGTCACCACCAAACAACAAAGCGAAAGTAGAGTTACCTGCGATCGCATCGATGATCTGGTTGGCAGTACCAGGAGACAGCGCCTGTAACTGACCCAGCGGAACTGTAGACAGTACGTTCTCATCACCGTAAGTGTTCACACCGTTGAATGTCGGAGGTTGTGCACCTGTGATCTGCTCCTTGGTCACTACGTCAGTTCTGTAATCGTTAGCCAGCCAGTCGGTAGCTCCGAAATAACCTGCAGTGATCTTGAAACCGAATTTGCCGAAAGTTTTAGCATAACGGAGGTCAGCGCCGTACATTGGATGAACAACATCATTAGTAGCGTTAGTGAAACCTACTTTTGCAGAAACGCTCAATCCTTCATAGTCGAACGGGCTCTTACTGGACATCAGCATGATACCGTTGAATGCGTTCGGACCATACAATGCAGAAGCAGCACCCGGTACCAGTTCCACACTCTTGATATCGCTTTCATTCAGACCGATCAGGTTACCCATCGGGAAGTTCAACAATGGAGCAGAGTTGTCGATACCATCTACCAGCTGAACAAAACGGGTGTTGGCGATACCACCGAAACCACGGGTGTTGATCGCGTTGAAGGTCATGGAACCGGAAGCACCGGTCACCCCTTTCAATTTGGTCATCTGATCAAAGAAATCAGGAGAAGCTGACGCCTTGATAGTCTGTAAGTCGAGTTTTTCGATAGTTACAGGGGATTCGAGTATTTTTTCCTCTACCCTTGATGCCGATACAACTACCTCATCCAATACGGAGCTGGCATCTTCCAGAACAACTCTGAGGCCGGTCTGATTGCCAGTGATCTGAATCTCAGCGTTTTTGTAACCAACATAGGAGACAACTAACGTGAACGGTGTTTTTTCAGAAATTACCAAAGTGAAATTTCCATCAAAATCCGTGATAGTTCCGGAAGTGGTTCCTTTTAATACAACGTTGGCACCAATAAGAGGTTCTTGCGTGTCATCAACCACTGTTCCAGTCACTGTTGTCTGTGCATAGAGGGTTGTAAAACCCAAACATGTCATTAAAACAAGTAAATAATATTTCATGGAGCAGAATTTGGACGCCAAGTTAACAAATAATTAAACACACTCACACTTTATGTAAATCATATTTTAATGAAAAATAAACACTGGAACGTGAACAATTCTAACATTAAACTGATTTACAATTACTTAAGTTGAATTTTATGTGTACAATCTGTTAAAAAAAGTGAAGATTTTTTGAAAAAGATACTGAAGCAGCCATACATATAAAATTATGTATAAAACATAAACTACTATTAATCTGTTAATTGAAAAAGGGCATCAGAATTATATTTCGAAGGAAATGCCGGATTATTTTCAGAAATACCTAAACAACATAAAACAGAACCTACCATATCTAATGATTCAATAATCAATTTATTAGACAATAAAATTTCCATACTTCTTCCTGTTTATTACAGGTTACAGAAAATAAAATAGAATCAGTCTAAATTAAATGTTACTAATTGTAATTTTACCGCCTTTCTGATCCTCAACTGCGACATGAACAGCGAGATAAAAAAAACACTCCGGATCGCATATCCGATTATCCTGGGCAATTTCTCCCAAATGCTGCTGGGAGTCATAGATATCATCATGGTAGGCGCCATTGATCACAAGCAGCTCGCAGCGGCTTCACTGGTCACCAGCCTGCTGACCATTCCCTTTGTTATCGGTTTTGGCCTGACCCGTTCCATCTCCCCGATGGTGGCTATATCCAACGGCCGGAAAGATACGGCAGCTGTCAGTCATTACATGGCCAACGGGGTTGTGCTTTGTTTGACATTTTCAGTGGTAGCTGCTTTCCTGATCCATTTTCTGCATACCCTGATCTTTTACATCGGCCAGGACCCGGAAGTGGTCACACTTGCGCTACCCTATCTGCGCCTGATCGGATGGTCTATCATCCCTATGCTGCTCTTCATGTCCGTCAAAGAATTCACTGATGCGCTGGAACAGACCAGGGTAGCGATGCTGCTTTCCCTGCTGGCGTTACCGGTCAACATTTTTCTGAACTGGCTGCTGATCTACGGGAAATGGGGATTCCCCCGGCTGGAACTGGCCGGTGCGGGATGGGCGACACTGATCACCCGCATACTGCTGGCTGTGTCCCTGATCTTTATTCTTTTCAACCAATCCACTCTCAGGATCTATATAAGAAAGCGGTCAGAGGCATGGAAAATTAAAATCAGCACGATCAGAGAGCTGTTGAAGATAGGTATTCCCAGCAGCCTTCAATACAGTATGGAGGCCGGCGCTTTTGCCATCTCCGGGGTGATCATCGGCTGGTTTGGCGCAGCACAACAGGCTGCTCACCAGATCGCGCTGAGCTGTGCCTCCCTCACCTTTATGATAGCTATCGGGATATCTGTTGCCGGATCTATCCGGGTCAGTAATGCTTACGGTCGCGAAGACTGGTCGCAACTCAGACAGATCGGACGCAGCACGCTGCAGGCAGGATTGCTGATCGGTGCCGTATTTGCATTCATTTTCATAGCCTTCCACCAGTATCTGCCTGCGGTTTTTAACCAGGAAGCCAGCGTCATAAGCATTGCTGCCACCCTGCTCATCTTAGCGGCCCTGTTCCAGGTATCCGACGCCACACAGGCCATAGGGGTAGGCCTGTTACGGGGTATCAGGGATGTAAAAAGACCAACCCTTTACGTCGCCCTGGCTTACTGGATTGTGGGACTGCCGTTGGGATATTTCCTGAGCGTCTCCCTGGAAATGAAAGCCACCGGGATATGGATCGGTTTCGTAGCCGGCTTAAGCATTTCTTCGCTCCTGCTCAACCTGCGTTTTATAAAGCTGAGCGACGGATAGGCTCTAGCCTTCTGAGCCACTACCTAAATCAGTGTATATTATTGGTAATTTTTATGATAATACCTGTAACAATTTATACAAATAATAATATAAATTAACTCATAATCTATTCAATAAAAATAAAATGAGAAAATAAATAGGATTAAATCATATAATATATCTTTTGTTTTTCACCTCAAAAAATCACAAAATGTATGATAGGATTTAAGTTTGCCTGCATCTAGCTTTGCCTATTATTTAGACTAAATAAAAATAAAGATGATCTCAGCATCAGAAGTGGTCCTCGGAACAAAAACGCTTCCATTGGAACATTTACTACATAATGACTCCAACACCCATTATAAAGAGAGTATCCGGAAAGCTATAGATTATATCGTACAGTTTGCACAGAAAGACGCTTTCTACAGCGGCATACAGAAAGAAGCGTTAACTGAAAAAGTCAATATATCCTCCATTCTCCGCCAGTCTGCTCCGGTTTCCCTGGAAGAAGCGCTGGAAGAGATCAAAAATATTTACCTCGATCATACTATTGCGTTTCACCATCCCACTTACCTGGCCCATCTCAATTGCCCGGTACTGATACCGGCGCTGGTGGGTGAGCTATTAGCCAGCGCTGTCAATACAGCCGTAGAAACATGGGACCAGAGCACATCGGCCACACTCATCGAACAGGAAATAATAGACTGGATCGCCGGTGCTTTGCAGCTTCCGCAGACCGCAGACGGTGTATTTACCAGCGGAGGTACGCAGTCCAACCTGATGGGCCTGCTGGTCGCAAGAGACCATATCGCTTTCAGCCAGTACGGTATCAATATCAAGAAGAACGGCATAAACGAGACCGTCAGTAAATTCAGGATCTTCTGTTCTGAAAAAGCACATTTCAGTATCCTGAAAAACGCTGCGATCCTGGGGCTGGGTTACCATTCTGTCGTACCCGTCAGTTGTAACGACCGTTTTGAAATGGATCCCGTTGCCCTGGAAGCAGCTATAGAGCAGACGCTCGCCGCCGGACAAATACCGATGGCCGTTGTAGCGACTTTAGGCACCACGGATTTCGGAAGCTTTGATCCCCTTGAAGAGCTGGCAATCCTGGCTAAACGGTATGATATGTGGCTGCATGCAGATTGCGCATACGGAGGCTGTTATATCCTGACCAACACGCACAAACACCTGCTGGAAGGGCTGCAATACGCAGACTCGGTAACTATAGATTTTCATAAAACCCTTTTTCAGCCGCTATCCTCCGGGGCATTCCTGCTGGCTGACAAGAAATTATTCAGATATGTGTCCCACTTTGCCGATTATCTGAACCCTGTTGAAAGCAAAGATGAATATCCTAACCTGATCGTAAAATCTATCCAGACTACCCGCCGGTTTGACGCACTCAAGTTGTGGTTTACATTAAAAGTAACCGGCAAAGAAGCGATAGGCGCTTTCCTGGAAGAAGTGCACCACCGCACGTGGGATGCCTACAGGTTACTGGTCAGCAAAGACTGTTTCGAGGTCATCCATGAGCCGGCTTTAAGTACGATCGTATTCCGCTATATCATCCCGGACCTGGAAGAAGACAGCATGCTGGACAGCCTGAACCTGGATATTAAAAAACACCTTTTTGAGAGCGGGAAAGCATCTGTCGCCAGCACTAAAGTGAATGGGAAAGTTTACCTGAAATTCACTTTACTCAATCCTAAAACAACTGCTGAAGATATTGAGCATGTCCTGGAGCTGATCCGGCAGCAGGGAGAAACAATACTGATGAAAAACAGAACAGCATGACAGACAACGGAATATATGATTTTATAGGAATCGGAATCGGTCCTTTTAATTTAAGTCTGGCTTGTCTTACAGAACCGATCGATGAACTGAACGGCTTTTTCCTGGACAAAGCGGAAGGCTTCAACTGGCACCCGGGCATGCTTTTGCAGGATACTACTCTGCAGATCCCATTCCTGGCAGATTTAGTGACACTGGCCGATCCTACCAGCCGGTTCAGCTTTCTGAATTACATCAAGCAGCAAGGAAAGATCTATTCTTTCTATATCCGGGAGGACTTCTTCCTGCTGCGGAATGAATACAACCTTTATTGCAGGTGGGTCATCGATCAGCTCAACAACCTGAGATTCAATACAGAAGTAACAGATATTCAATTTGATGAGGATCAGCAATACTATATCCTGACCTGTAAGACAACGGGTACAGATCATTTCACTTACTATAAGAGCCGTAAGCTGGTCCTGGGAATCGGGAATGTTCCCTATATGCCTGCCTGCTGCCGCCACCTGGACGATAAAGTGGTACACTCTTCCGCCTATCTTGCTCAAAAAGCTGCGATCCAGGAAAAGAAAAAGATCACGGTGATCGGCAGCGGTCAGAGTGCGGCAGAGATCTTTTACGATCTGCTGCAGGAAGCAGACAGCCGGGAATATGAGCTGCACTGGATCACGAGATCTGCCAGGTTCCACCTGATGGAATACAGCAAGCTCACGCTGGAGATGACTTCTCCGGAGTATGTAGATTACTTCTACAACCTGCCCAAAAACAAGAAAACTGCGCTGAACAGGTCTCAAAAACACTTATATAAAGGGATCAACCAGGACCTGATCAACGATATCTTCAACCTGCTGTATACCAAGCACGTACTGAACGATATCAAAGTCAGCCTGAGGACCAATTCCTCACTTGAAGCCGTTGATTTTTCCGCAGAGGATGACTCTTTTACCCTCCGGCTTCATCATCACGAGCTGGAACAAGGTTACCAGCATACAACCGAAGCCCTGGTCCTGGCTACAGGTTACCAATATGTCCTGCCGGATTTCATTAAAGGAATCGCTGAAAGGATACGATGGGATGAAGAAGGTCGCTACGATGTCAACCGGAATTACAGCATAGACAAAAACGGGAAAGATATTTTCGTTCAGAATGCCGAATATCATACGCACGGATTCGTCACCCCTGACCTGGGCATGGTCTGCTACCGGAACAGCTACATCATCCGGGAAATGACCGGTAAAGAGGTGTATCCTGTTGAAAAGAAAATTGCTTTCCAGCAGTTCGGGATTTCAGATCATGAAGTAAGTGTCCAACCCGAGTCCCTGGTTCTTTCCGATGAGCATTAATTAAACAGTCATTTATAAGACTTACACCTGCTATGAACTCCATTCATCCGGTCGATATCCTCTTTACAAAAGAGATCCCGTCTCTGGGTACGATACATATCCGCCCGCTGGACCTGGACAAAGATCTTTCTACCATCCATTCCTGGGTTAACCGGCCTTATGCGCAATACTGGGGATTACTCGACAGCGCTCCGGAGAAGGTCAGAAGCACTTATGAAGAGATCCTGCGTTCCGGCACCCAGGCTTTTATCGGGGAAATCAGTGGCCGGCAGGAGTTCCTGGTAGAACAGTATGACGCAGCGCACGAATTGTCCGCTTATTATGAAAGCAAAGCCGGTGATACAGGTATGCACATCCTCATCAGTCCGCCCGACCGGCCTGTCCGGGGATTTACCTGGTCCATCTTTTCCACCGTTATGGAATTCCTCTTCAGCAACGCGCAGATCCAACGGGTAATTGTAGAGCCGGATATCAGGAATGAAAAGATCCATGTTCTGAACAAAAAGGCCGGATTCATCTACCACAAACAAATTTCACTATCCCACAAAACGGCCTGGTTGGCGACCTGCGAACGGGCTCAGTTCCACAAAGCACTAGAAGGATAAATATGAACCAGGGAAACTATCTCCATTCACCTCAGCAACCTATCGCACACCTGACACCCGGCGCCTGGCAATATGCCAACCTGATGCTGGTCAGGAAGTGTATCAGTGAATTTTCACATGAGCTTATCTTCCACCCCAAAACTATAGCAGAGTTGTCTGACGGCCGGAAAAGATACCGGATCGCCTCAGATGACGGTGCTGTGCATTACACCTTCGAAGCTAAAAAATTACACCTGGATCACTGGCACATCACTCCGGGCTCTATTCAGAGAACTCAGGAAAACTTAAGCATACCGATTGAAGCTATCCCCTTTATCCTGGATTTCAGGACTACCTTAAATATCCCTGAAGAATTGTTACCCACTTACCTGGAAGAGATCTCCAGTACGCTATATGGCAATGCTTACAAATACATGCACGAGAAATTCGACGCTTCTTCGCTGGTGCATGCCTCCTTCCAGGACGTGGAGCACACCATGACGGAAGGTCATCCCTGTTTCGTAGCCAACAGCGGAAGAATAGGCTTTGATGCTACAGATTACCCTGTCTATGCGCCTGAAGCGGATCAGCCTTTCGCGATCTTATGGGTAGCCGGTCATAAAGACCGTACACATTTTGCCAGCATCAGCTCTTTAAATTATGAACAGCTGATCCGGCAGGAACTGGAAGATAACCTGATCAGGCATTTCAGAAATCAGCTCCTAAAAGAAGGGTTGTCCCCTGAAGATTACATTTTTCTGCCGGTGCATCCGTGGCAATGGTTCAATAAGCTGATCTATATTTTTGCGCCTGATATTGCGCATAAAAAGCTATTCTGCCTGGGCTATACGGAGGATCTGTACCTGGCCCAGCAGTCGATCCGGACACTGTTCAACATTTCCAACCCGGAAAAATATTATACTAAAATGGCCTTGTCCATCCTCAATATGGGCTTCATGCGCGGCATGTCTCCCTATTACATGGCAGGCACTCCTGAAATAACCGAATGGGTTACTGAGGTTTTCGATGCGGACGATTTCCTCAGTAAGGGCTACTTCACCATGCTTGGTGAAGTAGCTTCCGTCGGTTACAGGAATCTGAATTATGAATCTTTGGGCAGAGCGATACCGCACAACAAGATGATCGCCAGCTTATGGAGAGAAAGCCCGGTCAACCTTATACAGCCGGGGCAGCAGCTGATCACGATGGCCGCTCTGCTTCATATTGATAAAAACGGAAAAGCATTTCTCCCGGAGCTGATCAAAGCTTCCGGACTACCTGCTGAGACATGGCTACAGCATTATTTTGATTGTTACCTGACCCCACTACTGCATTGTTTCTTCAAATACGAAATGGTTTTCATGCCGCATGGAGAAAATATGATCCTGGTACTGGAGCAGCACGTGCCTGTTAAAGGTATCATGAAAGATATCACCGAAGAGGTATTGATCCTCAGCAGCGAAACACCGCTTCCGGACAATGTCAAACGGCTCTACGCTCCTACCCCGGATGAGATCAAACCGCTTTCCATCTTCACAGATATCTTTGACTGCTTCTTCCGGTTTGTAGGAGTGATCTTTGAAGAATATTCCGATTATTCTGCAGAAGCCTTCTGGGAGCAGGTCGCTATCGCCATACAACGCTACCAGGACAGCCATCCTGAGCTTGAGCACCGGTTCCAGCAGTATGATTTATTCATGCCGGAATTCACCCGGTCCTGTCTGAACAGACTGCAGCTCCGCAACAACAAGCAAATGGTCGACCTGGCTAATCCCAACAATAACCTGCAGTTCTTCGGCACCCTGAAAAATCCCGTCGCTATTTATAAAAAGGTCGGCTTATGAGCACTTACGCTATAAAAGAAGAACCTTTTACCGGTCTTGCAGAAACAGTCAGCGCTGTGATCCGCAGCAGGAAGACAGTCTTTGCGGATGAGCTTCTACCGGATCCTGTAGCACCGGAGATCATAGAAGAGATCCTCACAGACGCAATCTGGGCACCTACGCACAAACTGACACAACCCTGGCATTTTGTAGTAGCAGATAGCCGGGAACTGAGAGCGGATTTCGGGCGGTTCATGCTGGATTACTATCAAAAAAAATATACAATAGATCAGTTCCCTCCTTCCCGGTATGAAGACACTCTTTCCTATCCGCTCAACGGTGGAACGATCGTATTCCTGATGATGCGCAGATCGGAAAGAGCCGATGTCCTGCCCGAATGGGAAGAGCTGGCCGCCGTTTCCTGTGCCGCCCAAAACATCTGGCTGAGCTGCACCGCCAGAGGATTAGGAACCTACTGGGATACCGCCAGCGCAACCATAGCCTTCGGAGAAAGATTCATCACCTCTGACCTGGAGCAATGCCTGGGCTGCTTCTTCATCGGTTATTACGAGGAAGCGCGGGTGCAGCGAAACAGGAAAAGAAAACCATTATACACCAAACTAACCTGGATAAAATGAAAAAAGCTATTGAAGTAGATAACCCGGAAGGCCGGGTGCTCATGATAGACTTCGGAAGAGGACTCAGCGTCTTTTTCATGATCATGGTACACACCCTCTGGATCTACGGAACACAGCAGACCCAAAACGAAACGACTGTCGGCCATGTCATTCACTTCATCGGGAAGGGCACCGGCATGTTCCTGGTTTCCATGGGATTTTCCTTCATGATCTCCGGCCGCCAGACTTTGCAGCATGCCGTAAAACGCGGACTGATCTTATTAGCAGCCGGGTACCTCATGAACCTGCTCAAGTTCATCCTTCCTATACTGGCCGGCACTATGCCGGAAGATTTTATAGCCGCCTATGGATGGTCATCGCCGCTGAATGTGCAGCAATACCTGTTTCTATTTCTCACAGGAGACATTCTCCAGATGGCAGGTATCTCTCTCGTGATCATGGGACTGGCCAGGAAATACCTGGCCAACAAATACTTTTACCTGTTGCTGGCGGCATTTTTTATCCTCACTTCCCGCGTATTCAGCGGTACTAAACCTAATCTTTACGGATTTGATTATACGACTTTCGGCTTCATCCTGGAACCCTGGAGCCTGAAAGCATTCCTGTCCTATCTCCTGGATTACGGCTTTAACCTGTTTTTCAGTGCAGGATACAGCGTATACTTCCCGGTTTTCCCCTGGATATCCTTCATGCTGACAGGTATGTTCTTTGGAAAATGGTACCTGGAAAAGAACAAGAACCAGTTTTTCATTTTCAATATCATGCTTCCGGCAGGGATCATTATGATGGCGATCGGTCTTGGCCTTTGCTTCTATCAGCCCGGAGTCTCTGCTCCGGCATTCCTGCACCTGGGAGATTTCAGCTATCACTTCAACGATTTCTTTCACCTGGGACCCGGCGGTGCCATCTACCTGATCGGTATCAACTTTATCTTTTTCTGGATGATCTACACCGGCTTCAGAATCGTACCTTATTTCCTGGTCAAACACATCCTGATCTTCCTTTTCTATTGCAGCCGACATGTCACGACCCTGTACGTGATCCAATGGACAATTATCTGCTGGGGAATGGGTCTGCTAGGTTACCAACAATTCGATGATCAAGGTGTGTTGATGCTGATCCCTGTTTTTATGACACTCACCTTTCTTTTAGAGCTGGCCCGGCAAAAAACCATGACTGCTTTCAAAGCTAAGGCCAGCCAATAGCCAAGAGAATATATTACCCGACCATAAAAAACAAGGGGGATCACTTAAAGAGATCCCCTTGTCTGGTTTTATCCTGAGTTACCGGATATCTAGCTCAGCTCCGGATGCAAGGCAATGAAATAAGGATTGAGTAAATTTTCTTTATTGTAATCCAGCGGGGTCAGTTCAGGATAACGCAGCACCAGCGCACCGGCTTCTGTAGCCACGATCTGGCCTGCACAGGTATCCCACTCCATCGTAGGAGCCAGTCTCGGATAAACATCCGCTATACCATCAGCGAGTAAACAAAACTTAAGTGAACTTCCGGCAGCTACAAAATCTACTTCCGGGAACCTGTCCCGGAGCCCGTTTACATAAGCATCTACTTCCGGGCTGTTGTGCGAACGGCTGCCTACCACCTTCAGGCTGCCATCCTCAGCCAGAGACCTGATATTCAGTTGCCGTCTCTGCCCATCTTTATCTGCCAGGTAGGTGCCCTGACCTTTAATAGCATAATACATTTTATCCTGGGCCGGTATATACACAACTCCGGCTACAGGTTCTCCTGCATGTACTAAAGCGATATTGACTGTAAATTCTCCGTTCTTTTTAATGAACTCTTTGGTACCGTCCAGCGGATCTACCAGCCAGCACCAGTCCCAGGATTTCCGAGTTTCATATTCCGTCAGCTTATTTTCCTCCGAAATGATCGGGATTGCCGGATACGCTTCCTGAAGTCCTTCAACGATTACTGTATTCGAAGCTCTGTCAGCTTCCGTAAGCGGTGAATTATCTGATTTTTCCTCTACCTTAAAATCTCTCTGGTAAATGCGCATGATCTCCTCTCCTGCCTGTCTGGCTATGGAGATAATGGCGTCTATATTCAACTCTGAAATATGCATAATTCGTTTAAAATTCCTATCCTGATCAGCAATAAAGTTATAGGTAAGGCAGCAGCAGATCCTTTTCGTTAATGACCATATCCTCATGAGGTATACCCCAGCTGATATTTAACGTGGGATCATCATAGCGCACCCCACCTTCCGAAGGTTGGTTGTAGTATTCATCGCATTTATACAATACTTCCGCCTTCTCAGACAGCACTACAAACCCATGCGCAAAACCTTTCGGTACCAATAACTGCAATTTATTCTCATCGGACAGTTCTATTGAGAAATGAGCACCATAGGTTGCAGATCCTTCCCGCAGATCGACCGCCACATCCAGGATCCTGCCATGTACTGTGCGAACCAGCTTGGTCTGGGCAAATTCGCCGGACTGAAAATGCAGCCCTCTCAATACGCCATAGGTTGAAACAGACTGATTGTCCTGTACAAAGTCAATATCTATCCCTAAATTCAACAGGGTCTTTTTATTATAACTCTCAAAGAAACATCCCCTTTCATCCTCAAAAACTCTTGGTTTCAAGACCAGCAGGTTAGGTATGTCTGTCTTTATTATCTGCATGTATTGTGTGCTTCTTGCTTAACTAAATAGGTCAGTTTCCTTAGCATCTCCTTCTATCTGCTCTTCGCTGCTTTCCCCTTTGATCTGCGTCTTGGCATCCCGGTCAGCCTTTATAATGGAAAGCTTATAATCCGGCCAGACATAACGCTTGATGTAAAGCAAGGCGATCAGGAGCATCACGGCCAGAAACATCAGAACACCGCCTATCAGCACGGTAAGGATCTTAGAAGCCCTGATTTCCAATAAAGGATAAAAAGGTCTTTGTAAAACCTGGAAAATAGGGGTGATATTATTCAACGTCACTTTAGACGCTTCAAAAGATTTTAACGTCTCACCGTAAAGAGTCTGATAATATTGTGTATTCCTGAACTGACGGTTTTGTGGGACCCTGGCTGTATTCAGTAAAAGATTATGTGCCCGGTCTTCGAAATTGGCAACCTGGTACTCCGCCGAATACAGCATATTCCTGACTGAATCCAGGCGGTTTCTCAGGAACACATAGTTCCGCTGGGCTTTCTCTGTAGTCTTGTCAATGTAAAAGTTGCTGAGATTCTGATAGAACAACTCACAAGTGATCTTGGAGAGCTCTTCATCCATTGTAGTGGTTCTGAGTATATAAGCGCTGGACTTAGACTGGTCAATAAATATGCAGCCCCTGACAAGAGAATATATTTTGGAAAAGACCTTGTACTGGTTTCTGTCCAGACCATTCAGACCCCTGAAATTTTTAAAATAGGACTCTGTATAGCCATAGTATACCTTCAGAAAGTGATTGATCAGGTAATCTTCCTGGCCGCGTATAATACATTTATTAAACAGCAGGTTGGTAATGACTTTCTGAGAAGTAGAGATTTCCTTGATCCTGTCAATATTGATCGTCTGGCTTGTAGCACGGGTCAGGAGAAAAGAAGACAAGGGGTCTGCCAGGTTAGCTGTATTCACCGTGTTTTCATTCTCTTCCTGTAGCATGAAGACAATAATGGCCTGAAACTGCCGCTCAATCGTCAATATCTTGTATACAATAATGGCCAGTCCCAGTATAATGACCAGGGAGAACAGGAGCTTATAAGACAGGAGTATATCTAAAGAACGATTATAAACCAATATCAGCTTATTGAGAATGCTCTTAAAGTCACCCCCTTTGTCTGAACCGGTCTCATTGCCCTGGTTACCGAACAGTTCCATTTCGTCATTTACCGCCTTGTCCATTACTATTCAAGTGTCCTTTTTAGCAATAAATACAGCGTTAATGATGTCGTCAGCGACCCTATCGTAGCCTGGATAAAGGTCACAAACCTTCCCGCTGCTTCGGAATTACCTTCTCTTCTTCTCCTTTTCTTCATCTTGAGCGGCTTCCTTGGAACAACGACCTCGGATCCTTCTATGACTTTAGGATAAGATCTGCCGAAGAAAACAAACTTAGTTCCCTTCACATGACCGTTAGGCAATATCACGTAAGTATCTTTCTTCTTAGCATAAGGTCCGAAACCGGATCCGTATTTCTTGATATAATATTTGGCCCGCTTACCGGATGTGTACGGAACGTTTACCTTTTTCTCTGGTGTTATAGCCAGGTACTGCTCAATAGTGATCGAATCAGACATGGCTACGAGGCGTTTCATATCGCTCTCTACAAACGGATAGTCGATCTGTCCTCTTACTGTTACGATATTCTCCAATGCCGGCACTGAGATCACATCTCCTTCTTTGAGTATATAGTTATACTTGGAGCCCGGTCTTCTCATCGCTTTTTTCAGGTCGACCAGCAAAGCGCCTTTATTGTTGCGTGTCCTGGTCAGCCTGGTACCCTGTGCATAAGCATCATCCGTAAGACCGCCCGCCCGCTCTATTATAGAAGAAAGTTTCTCGCTCTTGTTCTTAAGTACGTATACTCCCGGATATTTCACCTCTCCTTCTATCGTCACCCGGGTCTGAAAATCAAATCCGGGAATCCTTCTGACATATATCTGGTCAAAAGGTTTCAGCAGATAAGTGGTCGCAACAGGGTCATTGAGGAAGTCCCTGTTGATATCAAGAATATCTATACTTACCTTGGTCGGTTCAGAATTCTCCAGCACCTCGGCAAAATTAGATATCCGGGCAATCTCAATCCGGTTACTGGCTGCACCCAGGCTGAATCCTCCTGAAAGCATCAGCACATCCGCAAGGGTCATATTCTCTCTGAGGCTATGGACAGCCGGATCTTTCACCAGTCCACCGATCACAACAGTATAATCGTATTCAAAAATCCTGGAAGAAAAAACCAATACCCTGTCATTTTCCTGGAGCTTGATCTCTTCCAGTCTGGCCAATCCGTCTGAAGAATCCACAGGGATAGTAATGATCTCCTGTTTGAAGTCTTCCCGGATTCTGTATATCATGATCTTACCTAGGAAAGCTCTCTCTTCAAATCCACCGGCCAATAAGACCAGGTCCCGCAGATTGAAGTCTCTCCAGAATTCATAAACACCGGCAGATTTTACTGCACCGTTGATAGAAACCGCCTTATTGAACGAAAAAGTAAGGTTGGAAAGAATGGTTATCTCATCACCCTGGAAAATAGGTATTTCATCCAGCTTCTTGTAATTATCAGCCGTATCCAGCTCTACCGTAAGGTAATAAGGAGAATTGGTAGAACGGTCCAACCGCCGGATATATGCTCTCCTCAGGTAAGCGTGCGGTTCCAGCCCGGCAGCATATAAGATCCCGTCTCTGAGTGTCAGTCCTTTCTGTGCCTGTATCACTGTAGGCCTGCGCACTGCCCCTTTGATCTCGATCGCATACCTGTCCAGGAAGTAATCATTGGTAAATACCGTGATCTGGTCTCTGTCTTTCAATACAATATTGTCTTCAGACGCCGGATCATTCAGGACATTATTCAGGTTCACCCTGATAACGGACTTACCTTCTGTTCCCGGATCCATTCTAAAGATATAAGCTTCATCTTTATAGGCATTTTCAGCCAGTCCCATCGCCCTGTTCAGCAGATTCCCCAGCCGCTCACCCGGTTTCAGTTCGTACCGGCCTGTTACTTTAACAGCGCCGTTGACATCCACCCAGTTCCTGGCTTCTTCAGGGATCTCCCTCACAATGATCACGTCTCCGTTATACAGCGACAGCTGTTTTCCGCTAAGGCGCAGACTATCCAAGTCTACATCGATCAGCACAGCCTTATTATCGATATATCTTTGTATCTGGATATAATTGGTCAATGCATTCGCCCTGTATCCGCCCGCAAACCTCAGAAGGTCCTCAAATGCCTCATTTTCCAGCAACTCATATTTGTAAGGTCGCTTTACCGCTCCCGAGATCGTCACCAGCTTATTGGACATCGGAACATAGACATAGTCATTATTCTGAAGGAAATAATCGTCTTGTCTTTCAGGTTCATTCAGGAATTTATACAGGTCAAACTTCCTGATCACTACGCCATTTCTTTTGATCTGAATATTCCGGATAGACCCCAGCTTGGTGGGACCGCCTATAAAAGACATGAGATTAAATACGGTATTGATCGCCGGAATGGTATAAGAACCCGGTAATTCGACTTCTCCCACTACATTCACGTTGATGACCCTTGAGTAGTTCAGCGTGACGTCAAACTGAGAGTTTTCTATCATATAGGCCCTTGAATAACGGGCTTTGATCACTTCTGTCGCATTTTTCAGCGTGAGTCCTTTCAGGTAAATACGGCCTACATATTTAGGCTGAATATATCCTTCTTTTTCTATGGTGAAGACTTCATTATAGTCCGCAAATCCCCATATAGCAATATTCAGCTGGTCACCTACACCCAATACGTAATCAAAAGGCGGACGGACATCCTGGGCACTCGAGTATAACTTGGTCTTGGATTCCCTGAAATACCTGAAACCATAAATGCTCACTTCATCCAGCTGTTCTTTGTTTTCCGTGGCAATCGCTTCTATGATTTTCTCGGCGGTTTCCTGAGCTTCATTCCCTCCTTCTATAATGGTATTGGATTCTTCCTGCTTTTCCTGTGTGTTACCGGTATCTTCTTCCCCTACACCACCTGTCCTGGATCCTGAAGTCACTCCGGAACTGTTATCCCATTGCTTGAACTTCTCGATCTCTTCACCGGACATTTGCTGATACTTCTGCTGGATATCTTTTACATCCAGCTTTGAAGTGTCCATCAGCAACTGATTGCTGGTCACCACACTTACACCCTGGGCATACATAGTTCCGGCGAGCCCTATGAATAATATGTTTATAAGAATATATAACCGGAATAATTTCATTATTATTTTGTTTGATACTGTTGTTCGTAATAATTCAGGTACTCTCCGCTCGTCACATTATCTAACCAGTCCTGGTTGGATAAGTACCAGTCTATGGTCTCTTCTATGCCCTGCTCAAAGTTCAGTGAAGGGTACCAGCCCAGCTCTTTATTCAGTTTGGATGCGTCGATAGCATATCTTCTGTCATGTCCCGGCCTGTCTTTAATGAATCGGATCAGTTGCTCTGAAGCACCTGCTTCCTGGTGGAGCCGTTCATCCAACAACCTGCATATCAATCTGATTACATCGATATTCTGCCATTCATTAAAACCGCCGATATTATAGGTTTCGCCTGTTTTACCCTTATGGAAGATCACGTCGATAGCGGTAGCATGGTCCTTGACCCAAAGCCAGTCCCTGGTGTATTTTCCGTCTCCGTATACCGGCAACTCTTTTCCCTGGAGAATGTTCCGGATGATCAGCGGTATAAGTTTTTCAGGAAACTGATTGGGACCGTAATTGTTGGAGCAATTGGATATCACTACCGGAAGCCCGTAGGTGTTGCCATACGCTCTTACAAAATGATCAGAGCTGGCCTTGGAAGCTGAGTATGGTGACTGGGGATCGTAAGCGGTTGTTTCGGTAAACAGCCCTTCTTCTCCCAGGCTCCCATATACCTCATCTGTAGAAATATGATAAAACAGCTTACCTTCTTCTCTCTGCCACTGAGCCTTGGCAGCATTCAGCAGGTTAACAGTTCCTATGATATTGGTATAGATGAAAGCCAGCGGATCCAGTATAGACCTGTCTACATGGGATTCTGCCGCCAGATGTATTACCCCGTCAAAGGTATATTGCTGAAACAGCGCCTGTACAAAAGCTGCATCATTGATATCTCCTTTTACAAAAACGTAATTGGGCGCCTGCTCCAGATCCCTGAGATTTTCAAGGTTTCCGGCGTATGTCAGCTTATCTAAGTTGACAATCGTGTACGCTGGATATTTCTGAACAAATAAACGAACAACATGTGAGCCTATAAAGCCTGCTCCTCCTGTTATCAAAATCGTTTTACTCATATTTCTATAGAGTCCAATGGGTAAAGTTAGTGATTTTACCTTTGTAAATATTCTTTAAATCAACAAGCAGCCCACCCGGTTCAAGTATATCCCTGAAATGCTCTTCTGTATAATTTTTGTATTCATTGTGTGCAACAGCTACAATTACCGCATCATAGTGCTGATCCACCCGGTCATTTAAAACAACTCCGTATTCATGTTCCACTTCGTCAGCTTCGGCATGCGGATCTACCATATCAATCTTCACACTATATCCTTTCAGCTCTTTATGCAGATCAAAGATCTTAGAGTTGCGGATATCACTGACATTTTCTTTAAAGGTAGCTCCCATGATCAATACCCTTGTCTTGCTAAGTACTTTCTCCTGGGAGATCAGGTGCTGAACAACTTTTTTCGCTACATAGGCAGCCATTCCGTCATTAATACCCCGGCCGGAAAGAATGATCTGCGGACGGTATCCCAGCTCCATCGCTTTGTAAGTCAGGTAATAAGGATCCACACCTATGCAGTGCCCTCCTACTAATCCCGGCTGAAACTTCAGGAAGTTCCATTTGGTACCAGCCGCTTCCAGGACATCATAGGTATTGATATTCATCTGGTTAAAGACCTGGGACAGCTCATTCATGAGCGCGATGTTCAGGTCCCTTTGTGTATTTTCTATTACCTTGGCAGCTTCAGCTACTTTTATCGATGAAGCTTTGTAAACACCCGGTTCTATGATGGCACCATAGATAGCAGCTATTACTTCCAGCGATTCAGCGCTGCAGCCGGAAACGATCTTGGTTACTTTCGTCAGCGTATGTTGTGTATCTCCCGGATTGATCCTTTCCGGCGAATATCCTACCTTAAAATCTTCATAAGCTTTGAGACCGCTCCCCTTTTCTATGACAGGTACACAATCTTCTTCGGTGCAACCCGGGTAGACCGTAGACTCATATACCACGTAGTCTCCCTTCTTAATTACTTTGCTCAAGGTCTCACTGGCCCTCTGTAAAGGAACCAGATCCGGTGTCTTATGCTCATCTACCGGCGTAGGAACTGCGACAATATAGAACTGCGCCTGTTTAAGATCTTCGAGCTGATGCGTGAACAATATATCTGTGCCTTCAAACGCGGAGGATGGCAATTCCTTGCTCGGATCTATCTTATTCCGCATCATCTCTACCCGCGGAGCACTGATATCAAAACCTATAACCGAAAACTTCCTGGCTAATTCCAGCGCGATTGGTAATCCTACATATCCTAAACCTATAACGGCAATCTTCTTTTCTTTCTCAAAATACTGCTGTATTATTGCCTGATATTGACTCATATAATCATTCTTAAAAACTAACAAAGATAGGAATCGAAAGAAAATATCAGCAGTCATCAGCACTTAATTTCATCAGCAGCGTCAAATACTCCTGAACAAGCTCTCAGATACATCCACTTATATGTTGTATAACACTTCCATCTTTCTCTATAAGTCAGCGTTCCGGATGCTAAGCATTACTAATGAGAAGATTAGAAAAAGATGGCAGGGACTTGCAGAGAACGCCTTTCCTCCTAAATCCAAACCCAGGATATGGCTGCATTGTGCTTCTGCAGGAGAGTACGAACAAGCCATTCCGGTGATCGAAGAAATACGCAATCACCTGGATGTGGAGATCTGTATCAGCTTCTTCTCGCCATCGGGCATGGAATATTACCAGCTGTACGCTCCAACGGCAGACTTTGTTTTCTACCTCCCTTTTGATACGGAAAACGATGCTGATAAGCTGATCACTGCGCTTCAGCCGGACACAGCCATCTGGATCAAATATGAACTCTGGTACAACATATTATCCGCAATCCGGCGAAACAACATACCGCTCTACCTTATTCATGCAGATCTCCGGCACCTGACATCCAGGAAATGGCCGGATAAGCCAATAGCTATCCGTGCGCTGACCCTGTTCGATCATATATTTTCCATCACACAACCGGTAACCGGTCTGTCTGTGCCTTACGAGCTGAGCAATGATACAAAATGGCGAAGGGCAGCCGTACACCCGGCTACTTTTTTTGAACAGGAAACCCTTTCATTGTTCTGCGGGTCATCTGCTGTAATTGTCGCCGGCAGCACCCATCCGAAAGATATAGAGCTGATCGCTCAATATCTCCGGCTATACGGGTCACCCGGCATCAAATGGATCATCGTGCCGCATGAGGTCGGAAAACGCTCTATTGATTATATCCGAAAGCAACTTTCACCTGCCCGGATTTCTTTGTTTTCCAACCCGGACAGCAGCAGCGGTATTATAATAACTGATAAAACAGGTATCCTGAAATGGCTGTACAGATATGCCGATATTGCATACATCGGCGGCGGTTTCGGGAAAGCCGTCCACAATACCCTGGAGGCTGCAGCCTACCGGATCCCGCTCATCAGCGGAGAAAACATCTCCGGTATACCTGAGGCCGAAACGCTGGCGCATGCAGGTGTCCTTCACACTGTAAGCGATGCCGAAGAACTGAATAAACAGATCCGGTACTGGCTGGAAGCAGACAGGTCCGTCTTACGACAGACCTGCCAACAATTATTTGAAGCCAATAGCCAAGACAATGTCAGTCCGGAACTGATCAGGATGATCCGGGAAAGATTATTTCCCAACCAGGCGCTTCAGCTTTAGAACGGATCCCGGTTTCGTATGCCAGCTGAATTTTTCAGCATATTCTCTCTCTACCTTATCCCAGGCATAATCACCGTAATTGTCAAAATACCCGATAGCAGTAGCATATTCGACAGGATTATTACCGAAAAGCTCCCGGATAAATTCAAATTTATCGTTAAGCGAAATTTTCTCAGCCGTTGCCCGTTTGATCCTGCTGTTAAGATCTTCTGACGTTGATCTCGCTTCTTTCAACCGGTCATTTAAAGACGGAGGTCTGTTCACACCTCTATCCTGCGGTGTAATGATAACCGGGTTGGACGGCAGTGTCCCCGGATCATCCAGCATTCTTTCCAGGAAAGAAGAGATCGCATTATTTTTAGGAGTCTCTGCTAAAATATCCGAAGCGACTGATTCTATGACCGGTAAAATAATCGAATCTTCCTTGACAGGTTCTTCCGGCGCCGTAAACAATTCGACAGGTATGTTTTCTTCCTTTTTATCTTCTGGTTCAGGTTCCGGAGCCATATACCGGGGTGGTTCCGGTAACTCTATATGGCTGATTTGTATACTCTCCGGTTCAGAAAGCGATTCTTCCTGCCGGTCGTTCCGTACAGGTGCAGGTACGACAGGCGGAACAGCTGCGGCTTCCGCGGCCTCCGATTCATCTATCAGGGCCTTGTATTTCTGGGACAGGACTTTGAGATATTTGTCGATCAGCGCGTACTCTTCCCTGGAAATCCGGCCCTCCTGCTCAATATGAAAGTGAAGATTGCGTATGATTTGCCAGTATTGTTCTATCTTTCCTAAGGCGTTCTGTATCTCCATTACTCAACGATATTTTTTCAAAAATAAGCAAAATGTTTATAGAGCCTAGACGATACAATATTCATACCGGATGGATCGAGGTGATCTGCGGTTCTATGTTTTCAGGTAAAACGGAAGAATTGTTGCGAAGGTTGAAACGGGCTAAATTTGCCAACCAGCGGGTGGAGATCTTCAAGCCGCAGATCGATACCCGGTATCACGACACCCTGATCGTCTCCCATGATGAGAACCATATACAGTCCAACCCGGTAGGCGTAGCAGAGAATATATTACTATATGCCAGCGAGGTGGATGTCGTCGGTATAGATGAGGCGCAGTTCTTCGACGACAGGCTTCCTGAAGTCTGCAATATACTGGCAGAGAAAGGAATAAGAGTGATCGTAGCAGGTCTGGACATGGACTTTAAGGGTCAGCCTTTCGGTCCTATGCCTGCACTGATGGCCAGCGCTGAATTTGTCACCAAGGTACATGCCATTTGTGTAAGATGCGGTAATCCAGCAGGATATTCTTTTCGCCTGGTGGATAATGACAAGACTGTGATGCTCGGGGAGAAACAGGAATATGAACCAAGATGCAGAGCTTGCTTTAACGAGGGAATAAGGTACTGATCCGGTTATATATGATCTTCTGCTGAAAAAAACATCTCGTATATTTTGTCACTAATCATATGCTGATATATCTCTTTCACATGGCAATCATCTGTAAATGGAAAATCTTCAACGTTTTGAAAGATATCTGTAAAATCATATAAGCCCTGATAAGAACTTACTTCAGCCAAGAAAGGGCGATAGAAGCTTTGATACCTGTTTTTGTTATGATCAAAGAAAGATTTATCCATAATGCCATTCAAATCGAATTTTTCATAAGAATCAATACCACCCATACCCAGAACCGGTTGCAATATGGGTATAAATTTATAGCCGTGAGATTCGCTCAGAGATTGCATTATTTTTAAATTTTTCAATGTCTGAAAAGGCTGTGGCTTACTCTCAGCATAAAGTACCCGGATAACCGATTTACGGTATAACACATTATCTATCCATCTCGATAAGTTAGGCAGATAAGTCCTGCTTCTGTCTTTTTTAGTTACATTTCTATATAAGTCATATTCATATTTACTGGTATAAGCAGATTCTTTCATTTCATTAGCTCCGAAATAGCTTATATGATACTTCAGATCAGGTATATCCAAACCATCTCTTAACAGCTTTAACGTTTCCTGGCTGGTACCATATCCTCCTACTCCTCCTACATAAATTTTACACTTGATTCCCTGTTCCTTAAATTTTTCAAAAAGCTTTGCAGGCCAGTTATAATCCTGGAGAACGATATCAGATGTGGAGCCACCGGATATGAACAGGACTAAAGTATCCTTACTGACTCCTTCTAAATTTTCTAAATATATACAGTTATTGATGACCCTCAAGGGCTCTTTTACCTGGCCCGGATCTATGCTCCAGCCTAATAAAGGGTCCAGGGCAAAATAAAAATGTTCTACATATGAATAAGACCTTTTACCCGCTGATTCCCTTTTATCATAAAAGAGAGGTAATTTATCCGTATTAATAAAATATGCTGATACTTCTAATAATGCTATTATCAATCCTACTGCTACAAAAACATAAACTTTATAATATAATCCAGAAGCTCTCACTTTGAGCCAAAGATAACAATAAAGCCATTGACATCGAAGACCTCAATGGCTTTATTAAAAAAATCTATCTCTATCTTACTAAGCAGCTTTGAATTTCTTTGCCCGCTTTTGTCAGCTTCGGTATGACTTCAAAGACATCACCTACGATAATCTGTCCGTTGTCAGACTCTACAAGGAATAATACTGACATGGATTATATGGCTTTTACTTCGTTATTTAATAAATGTTATCAATTCTTCTATATTGTCCGGAGATATCACCTCACCGCAGCTTTTGCCGGTGGCAGATCTCATTCTTCCTGAGAGCGAGGCTATCTGAACCTCACAGTGCCGGCCTTCTTCATTATATCCAAAAATCATACTTTAAAATCGTCCGGGTTTGTGAAGGGCTACAAACCAATGAAAGTGAAAGTCATAAGCTACATTCCAAACAATTCACCAAAAAGCATTGATTTTGGTGAATTACGAGAAATGATACAGAGAATTATTGAAAAACAAATTGCCGGTAAACTATTAAAAGGCAAATCAATGACGCATCATTTACAGTCATCTCCAAAGACAATTTCAGGGCGTTTGCCGGGATAAATTTTGATGATAATTAAAATAATACTTTAAACTATATCATTTAAATGTCTATTTTTTCGCTCAGGCAAGTCTGAGGATCTGTACCGTAAAACTATTTAAAGACAAATCAGGATAGATGAGTTATAACAGCAATAGATTGAAATTTTATTTTCTGGGTTTATTCATTGACCTAGCCAATAACTTTATCCCATCTAAACCCCATCAGCAGCTTGCAGAAAGCATTCCTGACACTTACGCCCTAAAAATACTGGACTTATGTTCAGGCACAGGATTCTTAACAAGATTGGTAGCAGAAAGATGTCCTGATGCTGAAGTAACAGGAATTGACATTTCAAAAGAAAGCGTAGTGTGGGGCAACAGGATAATCAAAAGAAAGAATTTAGTGAATGCACAACTGATAGAAGGAAACGCATCGAAACTTGAATTTGCAGATAATACTTTCGACTATGTCTTATGTGCGTTCGGCTTTCATGAATTACCAACTGAAATAAGAACACAAGCATTAAAAGAAATCAGAAGAACATTAAAACCGACCGGACAGCTTTTAACATTTGACCTTCACAAACCCGGTCAAGGAGTTTTGCTTGACCTATATTTGCAATTATTTGAACCTCCTTATGCTAAAGAGGTAGCCATCTATCCCGGACTTATCAAACTGGCAGAACGTGAAAATTTCAGGTTGGAAAGTTCTTATGCTCAATTAAAAGGCTATGTTCAGTTTCTGACCTTTTCCAACAATAAGTAAATTTCTCCTGAGAAACGGTAATATCTAAACAAGGCCATTATCTTTTCGAGATTATATTTACTCTTAACTGAGTTCAATAAAAAAGCCCCTGACAGTTAATCAGGGGCTTCGTTTTATCTAAGAAGCTCAGGGATTACTGAGCAGCTTTGAATTTTTTGATCGCTTCTGTCAGCTTTGGTACTACTTCAAACGCATCGCCTACGATACCGTAGTCAGCAGCTTTGAAGAACGGTGCTTCCGGATCTTTGTTGATCACAACGATCACTTTAGACTGGTTCACACCGGCCAGGTGCTGGATAGCACCGGAGATACCGATAGCAATGTACAGGTTAGGACGGATAGCAACACCTGTCTGCCCTACGTGCTCGTGATGAGGTCTCCATCCCACATCCGCTACCGGACGGGAACAAGCGGTTGTTGCGCCTAATGCGTTAGCCAGATCTTCGATGATACCCCAGTTTTCAGGACCTTTCAGACCACGACCTGCTGATACCACCAGCTCTGCTTCAGGCAACGGTAATGTGCTGCCTGTAGCACGGCTTACTTCTTTCACTTTCACACCGGAAGCAGGAATGTTCGCAGAAGCAGCTTCTACAGCAGCAGAACCGGAACCTTTCACCGCGCCGAAAGAGTTAGGTACCAGACCTACGATCTTCACAGCTGTTTCTACCTTAACATATGCAAATGCTTTTCCGGAGAAAGCAGCTTTCTTCACTACAAAACCGTTGGAAGTATCAGGTAATGCAACCGCTCCTGATACCAGACCGGCCTGTAATTTCACAGATAATCTCGGAGCAACAGCCTTACCGGTAGTGCTTTGAGATAAAACTACCACCTGTGCACCTGCAGCCTGGGCTACCTGAGCGATAACAGATGCATAAACGCCTGAATCAAAAGCATCCAATGCTGCATCAGCAACATGCAATACTTTGGCAGCGCCGTACTCGCCTAAAGCAGCGAGCTCGCTGTTATCCACTGTACCTAAAGCAACACCCACAGCAGTAGAACCCAGTTGTTCAGCTACTTTTGCAGCATAAGATGCAGCTTCAAAGCTATTTTTCTTAATCTGTCCGTTGACAGACTCTACAAGGAATAATACTGACATGGATTATATGGCTTTTGCTTCGTTATGTAATAATGTTACAAGTTCTTCTACATTGTCCGGAGAGATCAGCTTCACTGCAGCTTTTGCAGGTGGCAACTCATATTTAACAATAGTAGTCAGTGCAGGAGCAGCTACAGCAGGAACCACTTTCAAAGGTTTGGTTTTAGCAGCCATGATACCTTTCATGTTAGGAATACGCTGTTCAGCCATACCTTTGGCAGCGCTCAATACAAACGGAGTAGCTACTTCCACGATCTCTTTTCCGCCTTCGATCTCGCGGGCCACTGTAGCAGTGTTGCCGCTTACATCGAGCTTAGTAGCGTAAGAAACGAAAGGAGCATCCAGCAACTCAGCCACCATACCACCGATATTGGAACCGTTGTAGCTGATCGTCTCTTTACCCAGGAGAACGATATCATAACCTCCGTCTTTCGCTACTGCAGCTATGTTGGAAGCAACGCCAAAGGCATCTAATTCATCAGCACCGTCAACGCGGATAGCATCATCAGCACCGATTGCCAATGCCTTACGGATCACCTGATCGTTGGCAGCAGGACCTACGTTTATCACAGTTACAGAACCACCGTTAGCTTCTTTCAGCTCAAGGGCACGTACCAATGCGTACCACTCGTCGTAAGGGTTCAGGATCCACTGAACCTTATCATTGTTGAATTTAGTGTCGTTATCTACAAATGATATCTTTGTAGTTGTATCCGGCACCAAACTAATGCATACCAAGAATTTCATATTTTTGAAAAATTTTGTTTAAAGCGTTGCGAAAATAGATGTTTTTAAGGATTTTTTATAATGATTAACAGGTTAGAAAGACTAGAAGCCCTCGCAAAAGAGCGTCCCGACGACGCTTTTACCCTTTTTGCACTGGCAAAAGAGTATGAAAAATCAGGGGATCTCCTGAAAAGCCTCACTGTTTACAGTGATTTAACCAGGAAACAACCGGACTATGTGGGCACATATTTCCACCTGGGTAAACTGTTAGAAGACCTTGATCAGGAGGAAAATGCGCTAAACGCTTATGAAACGGGCATTTCTGTTGCCAAAAAAATCGGCGATCATCATGCGCTCGCAGAACTGAGCAATGCCGCACAAAATCTCCGGCTCGAAATGTAATGCATCCGGCCATCCTTCCATTCTTAAAAATTATTTAATGCAGTCTCCGGTTATCGATCACCTACTCCGCTCTCCTGAATTTCACCGGGCAACTCCGTTACTGGTCGCCTGCAGCGGCGGCAGGGACTCCATGACCCTACTACATGCCTTATACGTTTCCGGCCATACGCACCTCCACGTAGCTCACTGTAATTTTACACTCCGGGGAGAAGAATCCGACGGAGATCAGATCCTGGTAGAGAATTTTTGCAAAGACCGGCAGCTTCCCTTCCACACCGTCCACTTTCCTACCAGTGCCTATGCCCGGGAAAGAGGTATTTCGACCCAGATGGCCGCCAGGGAGCTCCGCTATGAATGGCTGGAAAAGGTCCGGAAGGAAAATGATCTGCACCTGGTCGTCGTCGCCCACAATAAGAATGACCAGGCCGAAACCGTATTGCTTAATCTGATACAAGGCACCGGCATTCACGGACTGAAAGGTATGCTGTCTAAAAACGATAAGATCGTCCGACCGCTCTTACAGGTGTCCCGGGAAGAGATCGATCAGTATGTCCTGCAGCACGGCCTGCTTTACAGGGAAGACAGCTCCAATGCCTCCAGCCACTACAAACGCAACTATATCCGGCACGAAATAATGCCCCGGCTGAAAGAATTGAACAGCGATATCCTGGAACAGTTGTCTTCGTTCTCCAAAAGAATGGAAGAAACAGCGCTTCTGTTCAATGAACAGGTCAGCAGGATAAGGAAAAAGGTGCTGGTTCAGTGGAAAGAGGGCTACAAATTACACCTGGCTTACCTGCTTGCACATGCGGCTGGCGATACCCTCGCCCATGAACTCCTGACACCATTCGGGATGACTGCGGAGCAGGTCAGAGAGTTAATGACTACAGCGAAAGGTTTTAAGAGACAGAATGCCTCGGGACAAACCTTCCTCACCCGCGACTACCGGCTGGTCATGGACAGGAAGTCTTTGTATATATTACCGGTTGTGTCTGATATTCAATCCCTGATCTCTTATGACCACTGGCCCAACCAGATCGTCTTCAACGAATATAAGATCGATGTCCGCCTGCAGCCTGTCAGCAAAGTCAATATGACACGCAGTGAGCGATATGCTTACCTGGATGCAGACAAAATCAGTTTCCCGCTACAGATCCGGTATCCTCAGCAGGCAGATTACTTTTATCCGTTCGGACTGGGAAAAAACCGGTCTCCAGATCAACCCGGCAAGAAGAAGCTGTCCAAATACTTCAAGGATCTGAAAATACCTGTCCCGGAACGGGAAAGAACCCCTGTGCTCCTCGGCGGAGAGAAGATCATCTGGCTGGCCGGGCAACGCATCGATGACCGGTTCAAAGTGACTGAAAGCACCAAAAATGTCGTGGTGCTGGTGATTACGAAAAGTCAATGACCATTGGCTGGTTGAGTTACCGTGAAAATTTCTATCCTCCTTATCAATCAGACCACTAATCCTTTTGAGCTGAAACGGAATATCGCCACATTGACATATTGTCACATGAATAAAGAAACCTCTCCAAAACCCTGAGGGCTTCAGAAAGGTTTCCTTCTCGTCTTATATCTATTGTCTTCTTTGTCTTTAGCCTTGGAAACTAATCTGCTATACAACGGCATGATAAACCATGACGTACTGTTACACTCATTGAATAAGTCACAGCTTCGGTAACACTCATCAAAAAATATCCAGATGGAACAGGATATATACTTCCATCATAAAATGCCCACCAAGCACCAATCATTCCGGCGCTGCTAAATACTCCATTATCATCGCGTATGCCACCCGGCAATCCCGAAAACCCACTCTGATTATCCGCTCCAACATTTGGGGACTGCCATATAGAAGCGGTACTTTTCATTTTGCCACCAGCTACATTAATACCACCAAGGAAATCAACCAATTGCATCCATTCATCCTTCGTTGGAACATGCCATCCTTTCGGACAAAGCCGGCCTGTACTTACTACTGCACCGTTGTACAACTTCCCAAAAATCAAATTGTATGCTGCAGTATTATCCTGATAGCACCATGCTGCAGAACCCGACTTCCATTCAATATTATCTGTTACGTTTGCTATCGGAGTTCCATCATTATATTTAGTAGTCCTTAAGTTCGTTGTCATCCAGGTCTGTGTACCTATTTTAACAATACCGTACGCATTACCTTCTATATCAGTTAAAAATGTAGAAAGAATATTCAGCTGCATCTCATCATAGGCACTGCCACAGTTATTGCTTACTGTCCATCGCAGTACATAAGTCTGTCCTGCCACACCTGTAAATGTGCTGGAAGGACTGGAAGGATTACCAAAACTACCGCCTGTACCGCTTACAACAGACCACATACCTTTTCCGTCACCAGGCACTGAAGCCGCAAGTGTTGTAGTAGTTTTTACGATATTGAACTGATCTGCACCTGCATTAACTCCTGCAGGTGCCGGACATTCTTTCAGGCAACGACAGGACAATCCTCTCTTTTTATTGTAATAGTAGCTATAAAAGGAGCTATTGTCATCAGACAAGTAGCGGAACCATGCATTATCAACATTATATGAAACTGAGCTCCACCACGCTCCAAAATTTCCTCTGCCTCCGAAACTTCCGTCCTCATGACGGTAGCCTCCGGGAAGACCGGAAAATCCACTTACATTGGTAATACCCGTCAGAACGCCCCATCCCGTTATTGATTTTGCTTTTTCATCTGCTAAATCATCTCCTCCTAAATAGTTTATCAGCTGTGTCCAGTCTTCGTTTGTAGGTACTTTCCATCCTTGCGGGCAGAGCTTACCGGTATTTACAGCATGCCAGTTGTATAGCTTTCCATATACATTATTATATGTAACGTTATTCCCATAATAACTCCACCCTCCGTGGTTGAGACTGGCCCATTCTGAATTACCAGTCACCATAGGGATAGCAGTTCCATCATTGTATCTGGTAGTCCGGAGGTTTTCTGTCATCCAGATCTGATAACCTATCTTAACTACATTATAGGTGTTATTATCTATATCTGACACTGAAACGGGAACAAAGCTAACTCGTACCTCATCATAAGCACTGCCGCATTCATTACTCACCGTCCAGCGTAATATATAGCTCTCACCTGCAATACCGGAGAAAGTACCGGATGCACTATAAGCGTTATCCAGCATCCCTCCTTCTCCACTGAGGATATACCATGTGCCGGTACCAGTTACAGGAATGTTGGCAGAAAGCACAACAGCAGTACCTGGATTTTCCAATTGATCAGGACCTGCATACGCCTGAGGCTCCGGACAATCTTTCACGCAACGGCATGAAAGGCCGCTCTTCTTATCATATGACCCTAATCCCGATACCTCACTACCAAAACTCAGCATGGCAAATTTACCATTATCAGCATTGCTCTCGCCAAACCCCCATAAACCGCACATAGCTCCCATTAACGAAAAGTCTCCATTTTTGCCCCGGGCTCCTCCGGGAAGACCTGAGAATCCTGCTTCATTTGTTGCTCCGGCATTAGGAGACATCCATAAAGAGGCCATGCTTTTCATTTTGCCTCCGGCTACATTTGCCCCTCCTAAGGTATTATACAATTTCATCCAATCCGTGTCTGTAGGAATACGCCATCCGGCAGGGCACAGCTTACCGGTATTGACGGCACTCCAATTGTACAATTTACCGTAAGGATCATTATAGGAAGCGTCATTATTATAATAACTCCACGCACCGGCATTCTGTACGCTCCACGAGGCATTGCCCGTTACATTCGGAATGATAGTACCATCATTGTATTTCGTCACTTTGAGATTCTCTGCCATCCATATCTGTGAGCCTATCTGTACAGTAGTATAGCTATTCCCTTCTATATCTTTCAAAGAGGCAGCAACAAAATTCACCTGTACCTCATCATAGGCACTACCACATTCATTGCTTACCGTCCAGCGTAATATATAGCTCTCACCTGCAATACCGGAAAACGTACTGGAAGCACTATATATATTTTCAAAACTACCGCCAGATCCACTTTCAACGCTCCACATACCAGTGCTCTCAACAGGCTGCCCCGCAGCAAGTACAACACTGGAACCTTTTATTTCCAGGAATTCCGCTCCTATAAATGCAGAAGGCTCAGGACAGTCCTTCATACACCTGCAAGAAAAACCGCTCTCCCTCCTCACACCAACATTACTTAGCCTGCCGTCATTAAATCCTAATCCAAATGACGAAGAATTCATCCCCTGCCAGCTTGTAGCACTCCACCATATCCCATAAATATTCACACTGGCAAAACTCCCTGTTTCTCCACGCTGGCCTCCCGGTAAACCCGAAAATCCACTTTCATTAGAGGCGCCGGTATTCGGGCTGTTCCAATCTATTACGGATTTCATTTTGCCTCCGGCTTCAGAACTTCCACCAAGATAACCCATCAGCCGATTGAAATCCGCATCGGAAGGGATACGCCATCCGGCAGGGCACAGCTTACCAGTATTCACTGCATACCAGTTATATAGCTTTCCGTAAGGATAATTTCTACCTGCGTCATGATTATAATAGCTCCATGCACCGGTATACAGTCCGGACCACTCAGCGTTAACCGTCACATTTTGTATAGATGTACCGTCATTGTATTTCGTAGTTCTCAGGTTCTCCGCCATCCATGTCTGATTACCTATCCTTATGGTAGCATACTGGTTGCCGTCTATATCTGTAACGCTACCATAGGTCAGGTCAGGGTTCAGATGATTTTCTGCAAAGCTCACCGTCACATCTGCTGAATTGCTACCACAGATATTGTTGACTGTCCAGCGCAGCACATAGGTATTGCCGGCTATACCGGTAAACGTGCTCGTTGCGCTGGATATATTACCGAAGCTACCGCCTGTACCACTCACTATCGTCCATGATCCTGTACCCTGCGAAGGTGCTGACGCTGTTAAAGCTGTACTTGTGCCATATATATCTATCTGGTCAGAGCCGGCATCCGCTAATGAACAGAAAGTTACAGTCACTTCACTATAGCTGCTGCTGCCACATTCGTTGGTAACTGTCCAGCGCAGTGTATATGCCATTCCGGCAAGACCTGTAAATGTATTTGTTGCGCTGGATGCATTACTAAAGCTACCACCTGTACCACTTATTTTCGTCCATACTCCCGTACCTCCGGCAGGAGGTTCAGTAGCATTTAATGTAGTACTTGTACCGAATATATTCTGACCGGAGCCGGCACTGGCTCCTGACGGAGGCGGACAGTCTTTTATACACCGACAGGAAAGTCCTCTCAATTTATTCAGGCCATTGTTATCTAAACGTCCATTATCGTATCCCAATACAATAAGCCAGGAATTAGTCCCGCCCAGCACTGTAGTAGTCCACCAGTATCCATTATTACCTACATTCTCAAATGACCCTCCCGGACCACGCATGCCGGCTGACAAGCCTGAAAATCCGCTTTCGTTGGTGGCTCCCGAGTTCGGGCTGTTCCATCCTTCCGCAGATTTCAGCTTGCCGCCTGCTAGAGATGTTCCTCCCAGATGATCTGCCAGCTGATCCAGATCAGTACGGGAAGGAATGCGCCATCCCACAGGACACAGCTTACCAGTATTGACCGCATGCCAGTTGTATAATTTTCCATAAGGATAATTTCTGGATGCATCATGATTATAATAACTCCATGCACCGGTAGTGAGTGCCGCCCATGCGGCACTATTTGTTATATTCTGGATAGCGGCTCCGTCATTGTACTTCGTAGTTCTTAAATTCTCCGCCATCCAGGTTTGCGTACCTATCTTTATAGTAGCGTACTGGTTGCCGTCTATATCGGTGACAGTTCCATAAGCCAGGTTGGGATTCAGGTGATTTATCGCAAAACGCACGGTCACCTCATCGGAGGTATTTCCACAACCATTATTGACTGTCCAGCGCAACACGTAAGTCGTGCCTGCTATACCGGTAAAAGTGCTGATGGCACTAGTGACATTGCTAAAGCTGCCGCCTGTACCGCTCACTATCGACCATGTGCCTGTACCCTGCGAAGGTGCTGACGCCGCCAAGGTCGTACTTGTGCCATTCACATCGATCTGGTCCGGACCGGCATCCGCTAACGAACAGAAGCTCACGGTCACATCGTCCGAACTGCTGCCACATTCATTACTCACTGTCCAGCGCAGCACATATGTACTTCCTGCTATACCGGTAAAGGTACTATTGGCATCAGATACATTATCCAGGTTACCGCCATTACCACTCACTATCGACCATACTCCTGTTCCGGTTGCCGGACTTATAGCTGCCAATACCGTACTTGTTCCAGAGATATGCTGATCAGGTCCTGCATTGACATCAACCGGTGTGGGACAATCTTTTATGCACCTACAGGAAAGTGCATATTTCTTGGCATCATAACCCCAACTCACGTCACTTCCCATATAGTACAAACTACGGACGAACGCATAAGAATCATTCTCCTGCGTAGAACTCCACCAGCGGCCTTCATTGCCAAAACCGAGAAAACCGCCACCGTAATCGTAACGTGCTCCTCCCGGTAGCCCCGAAAAACCACTCTCATTTGTAGCTGCAGTGTTCGGAGCATTCCACCCTGCCACAGATTTCATCTTACCACCTGCCACAGATAAACTCCCCAAATAAGTAGTCAATATTGTCCACTCGTCATGTGTTGGAATATGCCAGCCTGTAGGGCAAAGTTTACCAGTGTTCACCGAGTACCAGTTGTACAATTTTCCATAAGGATAATTTTTAGAGGCATCATGATTATAATAACTCCACGCACCGGTAGTGAGTGCCGCCCATACCCCGTTGTCTGTTACATTCGGAATAGATGTACCGTCACTGTACTTCGTTGTTCTTAAGTTCTCCGCCATCCAGGTTTGCGTACCTATCTTTATAGTAGCGTACTGGTTGCCGTCTGTATCTGTGACAGTTCCGTAAGCCAGGTTAGGATTCAGGTATTTTTCCTCTGCAAAACTCACGGTCACATCATCCGAACTGCTGCCACATTCATTATGCACTGTCCAGCGCAGCTCATAAGTATTGCCCGCTATACCTGTAAACGTACTATTGGATATCGAAACATTTCCAAAACTGCCGCCATTGCCGCTCACGATCGTCCATGCACCTGTGCCGACTGCCGGATTTCCAGCTGATAATATGGTACTTATACCAGGAATATCCAATTGATCCGGTCCTGCATTCGCTCTTGAAGGCGCAGGGCAATACCCTGAAAAATCAAAATCGTTGCCCCATATCCATTCGGAGTGATCAGTCTGTGAACTGGCCGTATTGCACAAAGCGATGACCCGCCACCTGTAGCTCCCGTTGGGAATATCCGCAGTAGTAAATGAAGTACCGACAACCGTAAAAGCTTTGGAGTTTTGCTGCGTATTTTTATCCCACAACAGGATAGCATGGATATCCGCATCTCCGGTGCCCGACCAGGAAAAGCTCACTTCATTGCCGGAAGCTGATACCTGCAAATTCTCAGGCGTAAAGCAATTGCCCTGAGCCCGGACAGGTAAACAGGTAACCAGGAAAAGGATAGAAAGAATACATTTCTTAATCATGGCCTCGATTATAAATTTCAGTAATAGTAAAACCGCCACAGGTTTTACACTTTATTCAGCTCACTTTACAAGAAATTATATTGCTCTTTCTCCGAAAAGAGTACACGCTCACTGAACATCCGACAAATGTATCATGACCATATATTAAAAAAAATAGCCAAATTGATCATTTTTTCTGATAAGAATAATGTTATATAAAATGTTCAGCTACAGTTTAGTGTGAAAAATTTCGCAACCATAAGGTTTATAAAATTGTATTCTATGGATCATTACATATTACCTGAATAAATATTCAAATACTTCTGAATAGCTGTTACTCAAACTCAGCAGCTCAACTCTATCGCCTTTACCTATTTGCATCTTGTTATGTAATCAATTCTGCCAGACTTTCAAAAATGTTTGTCAATAAATTTTCTGCTGTATGCTGCTATCGTTACCACTCCCGAACCACAAAACATCTGTCCGCTGAAGTATAATCCATTTTGTCCCTGCCGTTTTTTCATCTCCGCGTACCACCCGTTCCTGCTGGCGGAAAGTGAAGCCGGATTGGAATATTCGAAATCTTCATAAGAGAGAATAGTATCCATTTGGGTATTCATTTTGGGAAACGTGTGCCTGAGAGTTGTCAGATACTCCTCTTCTGATTCTCTGGTATTTAAGTAAACTGCAGCCAGAGCGACAGGTGCAGCATAAAATTTTTCTATACCATATACATCAGACCGGATCTGCATATCAGGATGCCCCATTCTCAGACCATTACGTCCGTCACCCACTAAGGCAGGAGCAGGAAATTTTTTACTGTCCCATGATTTTAGATTTACAGTCCAGACCCTGGTCTGTCTTTCGGGTTTTCCTTCCTGCATCAGTCGGCTTAAATCTTTATCTTTTACAGACTGAGCGGCATGGTGCAGCGGACAGCAAAAGATCAGGGCATCAGTCTTTGTTGTTGTCCCGTTGACATCCAGGAGGACAAGACCGTTTTCAGTCCGGATATTGCTGACGGTCGTATTCAGGCGCACGTCCAGGTGATATTTTTCGACCAATCTTTGAAAAAACGGTTCATAACCATCTTTAAAATACAGGTAATTTCCTTTAGACGGCCGGCTGATGAAATCTATCAGATCCTTATTCTTATTCCATTTCGGATGCCATCTGATAATAGTGGCAAATGGCTCTTTTGAGAGGAATTTGTGCAGATAAGGAGTCAGGTAGTATATCCTGGATGCCATGCTGTATGATACGGGAAGAGTATGAGCCGGTCCCATGAAAAAGAGATCCACGACATAAGCCGCAAAGGTGGCAAAAGCCTCCATATTGGTTCTTTTTCCCCATTCTTCTATATTTTCTCCCGGCAGGCAAAGCCCTTTTTCGTGAATTTCTTCTACATCATAGCATTTTTCTATTTCACACAGAAAATCATATCCTTTTACAAAATCAGACAGCACTTTGAAGATGCTGTACTTTTTCAAAGGTTCGGGGATTTTTATTCGCCTGTCTTTTTCAAAGTCATAAAAGACAGCATCCGGATAATTGCCCATGGGAAATTCGGGTGAGTCGGCAATATGCATAAAATCCGGCTGCACATGATGCCCGTTGAGACTGATAGCAGGAATCAGCTTGGTAGAAAGATCATAAGGTTTTCCATCATAAAAAGCTGTACTGGTAGAGCAGGCGATTTTTGCCCCCTTTTCATATAAAGTAACATTGTATCCTTTCTCTTTCAGAAATATGGCTTTAATGATACCGGAAACTCCTGCACCAATGATGGTAACTTGCTGTTTATCCATGAGTTATTTACGTCCAATTCTCTTCAATTAATCTTTCACACACCGGCAGGAATAGCCAAACTTCTTTAAAGTGTAAGACATGTTCATTGAACTACTATTGTTATACATAGTATAGTAATTTGCATTTTCTCCGCTATAGCTTGATGAAAAAATCCAAAAATAAGCACCTCGTCCAAAATTCTGAAAACCTCCTCCACAACATTCATTGTAGCCCGAAGAAATGGCAGAAAATCCACTCTCGTTAGTAGCTCCTGAATTTGGGGAATCCCAACCAATTACAGATTTCATTCTGCCTCCGGCTATATATAGTGCACCTACGTAATTAATCAAAATATTCCAATCATTTTCTGTAGGAATATGCCAGCCTGCAGGACAGATCTTCCCGGTACCTACAGCATACCAATTATATAATTTTCCATAATGGTAATTCATTGAAGCATCGTTATTATAGTAGCTCCATGCTCCTGAATTCATTGTTACCCATGTATTGTCATCAGCCACATTAGGAATAACCACACCGTCATTATACCTTGTCGTTTTCAGATTCTCTGCCATCCATGTTTGCGCACCTATCCGTATGGTAGCATATTGATTGCCGTCTATATCTGTCACAGTCCCATAGGTCAGGTTGGGATTCAGGTATGGGCTTGCAAATTTTATAGTAATATCCGCTGATCCGCTGCCACATTCATTACTCACTGTCCAACGTAACTGATAAGTCTCACCTGCCACACCTGTAAACGTACTTGTTGCACTGGATACATTACTCAAACTGCCACCAGAACCACTCACTATTGTCCATAGTCCAACGCTTCCCGGAGGTGTTACTGCATTTAATGTCGTACTTGTACCAGATACATTTATTTTGTCGGATCCGGCATTAACACCCGATGGTGGCAGACAATCTCTCATACATCTACATGACTTTCCGGTAACCCTGTTTTCGCCAACATTATATAAACTCCCCTCATTAAACGATGATCCGAATGACGATGAATTGGTCCCCAACCAACTTGTAGAAGACCACCATGACCCATTATTATTTAATAAAAAAGAGCCTCCTGACGGATCACGTTTTCCTCCCGGCAGACCTGAGAAGCCACTCTCATTAGTAGCTCCTGTATTCGGGCTATTCCAACCTTTCACCGACTTTATCTTACCTCCGGCTTCAGAACTGCCACCCAGATAACCAGATAGTTGATTAAAATCGGTATCTGAAGGAATTCGCCATCCGGTTGGACATAATTTACCTGTATTCACAGCATACCAGTTGTATAATTTGCCATAGGGGAAGTTATTAGAAGCATTGTTGTTATAATAGCTCCATGCGCCTGTATATAGATATGACCATTCAGAATTGTCCGTTACATTCGGTATTGGCGTACCGTCATTGTACTTCGTAGTCCTCAGATTTTCTGCCATCCATCTCTGATCACCTATCTGTATGGTAGCGTACTGATTACCATCTATATCATTGACAGTTCCATAAGTCAGAGCAGGGTTCAGGTAATTTTCTCTTTCAAAGCTCACTGTAACATCATCCGATAAGCTATTACTACAAATATTACTTACTGTCCAGCGCAGGACATAAGTATTGCCGGCTGTGCCTGTAAATGTGCTGTTGGGTTGTGATGTATTGCCAAAACTGCCGCCCGTGCCACTGATTATTGACCATACACCTGACTCCCCGGGAGGAATAACGGCTTCTAATACCGTACTTGTTCCGGGTAAATCCAGCTGGTCTGAACCGGCATTAGGAACGAGTGGCGGGCAGTCTTTCACACATCTACAGGACAGCCCTCTCTTTCTGTGCAGGCCATTGTTGTTAAAACCATTGTTGTTAAAATTTAATGTGCGAAGCCAGGAATTGCTTCCGTCCAAATCCGTAGTCGTCCACCAATATCCTGCATTTCCTATTTCTGCAAATGATCCGTCTGCAGCACGTGTACCTCCCGGCAAACCTGAAAACCCGCTCTCATTCGTAGCCCCTGTATTCGGGCTGTTCCAGCCGATAATAGATTTCATTTTGCCCCCGGCAGATGTACCCAGATAATCTGCCAGGTGATTGAATTCTGCGCGTGTAGGGATGTGCCACCCCTGAGGGCACAGCTTGCCGGTAATGGCTGCATACCAGTTATAGAGCTTGCCATAGATGCTGTTATGATTTTCATCATGATTGTAATACGCCCATGCTCCGGTAGTAAGCCCTTGCCAGGCAGCATTGTCCGTTACATGAGGAATTACTGTTCCGTCATTATATCTTGTCGTTCTCAGATTGCCGGCCATCCAGGTCTGTGCGCCTATCTGTATTGTCGGATAGTAGTTGCCATCTATGTCTGTCACACTTCCGTAAGTCAGGTCGGGGTTGAGATATGGATTTGCAAAATGTATTGTCACATCATCAGAGGAGCTTCCACATTTGCCATTGACTGTCCAGCGCAGCACATAAGTAGCACCCATTGCACCCGTAAATGAGCTGTTGGGTTGTGATGCATCGCCAAAGCTGCCTCCTGCACCACTCACTATCGTCCATGTCCCGGTGCCATCTTGCGGGACAACTGCTGCAAGCGTGGTCACTGTTCCAGAAATTTCTAACTGGTCAGCACCGGCATAAGCAGATAGCGGGCAAAAACTGACAGTGATATCATCATGTGCGCTGTCGCCACAATCATTACTTACCGTCCACCGCAGCACATACTCTGTATTGTGTGTGCCGGAAAAAGTGATTCGTGTTCCCTGATAAATATAGCTATGGCTTACTTCATCAATATTTCCACCGGTACCGCTCACTATAGACCACTGTCCATGTCCGTATTTAGGAAGCGCGCCGGCAAAAATCAAAACCTGATTACCTGCAAGATTCAGTCTGTCCTCACCGGCATTAGCCACTAATGTTCCTGTACAATCATCCTTTATGCATCTGCAAGAGCCGAGGTCTCCAAGGTCTCCAAGCGGAAAATTAGGCCACAACTTCGTATCCGTTCTTAAAGCCATACCGGCCGGAGACCACCGGTTCGACCCCAAGTAAAAAATTTCATTGATTATAAATCTTGCTTCAGATCCGTAAATATAGAGTGGTGGTGGCCAAGACCCATAATCTCCGTTTATCATTCCGGACGGGACAGCAGAAAAGCCGGATTCATTTGTTACAGACCCGCTCCATCTGCCAACTGATTTCATTTTTTCTCCGGCAATCTCCCCCCCTCCCAGGTAAATAGCTAATTGATCACTATCAAATCTGTCGGGGACTCTCCATCCTTTCGGGCATAATCTTGTATTTACAGCTGCCCCATAGGAATAATACCCTCCGTCTGCGGAATCTATACCACCGCTGACGTAATTGTATCCTACGACGGGATTGTTTACACCAGGATAGTCGGTTAAGTAAGATTTGACCATTCCAGGTTGCGCCAGAAACACATTTTCCCCATTATTAAGCTTTCCGGTTCTCAGATTTTCCGCCATCCATGTCTGATTGCCAATCTGAATGGTAGGATATTCATTGCAATCTATATCCGTCACTGATCCATACTCCAGATTTGGATTCAGATAGGGGTTGTTGTATTTTCTTTTTCTGTAAATGTATTGTTCCTTATAAGCACTTCCACAGGCATTGCTGACCGTCCACCGCAGCTTGTAGTCTATATTTGGTAAACCTCTGAAAGAACTTTCCGGATCGTGTATATCCGAAAAGTAGCCACCCTCGCCCTCTATCACTGACCATGTCCCGGTTTCTCCGTCAGCCAGTTGCGCACTGAGGGCATAATCCCCGGTAGGCAGGCAGCCTTGCCCTGTAAATTCGGTACTTACAGGAGGTGTACAGAAACTAATCATTACTGTGTCCGTACTGCTGTTGCAGGCATTACTCACTGTCCAACATAGTTCATAGGTAGTATTGGCTGTGCCTGTAAATGAGCTCGTTGCACTGGAAGGATTGCCCAGACTGCCGCCTGAGCCGTTCACCACGCTCCACACTCCCGTACCCACAGAAGGCTGCGCAGCTGATAAGGTAGTGCTTGTTCCTGAAGATATAGCCTGATCCGCACCTGCATCCGAAAGGGACACAGGAACACAAAAGCTCACCGTCACATCGTCATAGTTACTGCCACATTCGTTGCTCACTGTCCAGCGCAATACATAAGTATTGCCGGCTATACCGGTAAAAGTACTGGTCGCACCGAATGCATCGCTAAAGCTGCCGCCTGTGCCACTTATTATCGTCCAGGTACCCATATCTGCAGTAGGAATTGTAGCTGAAAGTATCGTATTGGTACCGATAACTTCGAGCTGATCGGCACCTGCATCCGCAACTGAAGGTGACGTACAGAAGCTCACCGTCACATCATCCCAACTACTGCCACAAGCATTGCTCACCGTCCAGCGCAGCTCATAAGTATTTCCTGCTACACCTGTAAATGTACTGGCCGGATTCGCTGCATCACTGAAACTGCCACCTGTACCGCTCATTATTGACCAGGTACCTGTACCAACTGCCGGATTTCTAGCCGATAATGCGGTACTTATGCCAGAGATATCCAGTTGATCCGCTCCTGCATTCGCTCTGGAAGGCGCAGGACAGTGCCCGGAAAAATCAAAATCATTGCCCCATATCCATTCGGAGTGATCAGTCTGTGAATTGGCCGTATTGCACAAAGCGATGACCCGCCACCTGTAGCTCCCGTTGGGAATATCCGGAGTAGTAAATGAAGTACCGACAACCGTAAAAGCTTTGGAGTTTTGCTGCGTATTTTTATCCCACAACAGGATAGCATGGATATCCGCATCTCCGGTGCCCGACCAGGCAAAGCTCACTTCATTGCCGGAAGCTGATACCTGCAAATTCTCAGGCGTAAAGCAGTTGCCCTGAGCCCGGACAGGTAAGCAGGCAAAGAATAAAAAGGCAGACAGAAGGTAGATTTTAATCATAGCTCTAATTATAAATGTCAGTAAGCGCAAAGCCTACCTTGGTTTACGTTTTGTTCAGTGCTCTTTACAAAAAATTATGATGTCTCTTCTTTCCAAAAGAGTACATGCTACTAAACTCCTGACAAATGTATCATAGCCCTATATTTAAAAAAATAGCCATTTTAGCTATTTTTCTGATAAGAATATCATTGTATAAATGCTCAATATACCGACTCAGTATAAAGGTGTCGTATGATCTGATTCGTTAGGTTCCGTTCGCATCTGAAGTAAAGACTTTACCTGCACCGGATACACCGCCCCGTATACGGGTTTGTCCATTGCTGTCCAAAGATTGGGTTGGAGTGCTGGTGCCTATCCCTACCCTGTTTCCTCCACCCTGCAATATCAAAGGTAAAAGTGTACTGTCGTCTGTGGCGATGGCGTCAATAATCCCGACCGACACCAAGAGAGTGGCTGGGCAGGATGCGGATAACAGGACTGGTTGCGTTAGGAGTAGCTACATCATCCTGGTCCGTGATCCAGAGCTGTTTGTTGTTATTCCTGTTGACTCCGGCCATGATGGCGATTCCACTTGCAGCATATTCCTGTCCGCTGATGATCAGGTTGGCCTGGCGTTGAGTGGTTATTGATTTCTATGGCACCTGCATTGGCAGAGTTGTCCGGAGCAGTTCCGGTGGAATTGATACCTACATTTTGCGCAAATACAGCATTACCACACAGGAAAGAAGCCAGGAAGAAAACAAAGAAAGGAGTACAGGTTTTGGGTAGACTCATACATGTACGCAATGGTAAAACAATCATTGCTCCGAACATTTTATCCGGCTCCTGACCGGGAAAGGATATTCAGAGCAGACAATCGATAAATGTACCGTTACCTTATAGGATAAAAATAGCCAAAATGGCTATTCTTTCATAGCTGGAGAAGCCGGCAATATGCCTAAATGCTCAGCAAATTGCACAATTCTACCAGGGCGGTATTACTGCGTACGCCCAACCTGTTCCGGGCAGCTTTCAGATGATTGTTGACCGTATGAACGCTGATACACTGTAACCGGGCGATCTCGCTGACCTTCATGCCTGCCGCCCAATGCCGGATGCAACTTAGCTCAATCTCCGAGATGATCTCTTTATTCCTGATCTTTTTCTGATCAGAAAACCAGGCATATATGCGTTCACCGGTGTGAATTCGAAACCAATACACATCACCTTCTGTCAGATGTATGATATCCTTCTGAAAGCACAAAAGGATCTTGGATTGCTTATGTCCATTCAATATCAACGGAACCGTGTGCCAGATCAGCCGCACAGGCTTTCCTGTCAATGTAGTGGCTTTTGCACCGCAAAAGGTACTGCTGAAATACATTTTTTCCGGTTCTGAAAAACTTTCCATGAGCTTTTCATGGACTTCAATGCATTCGCCCAATACGCTGACATCTTCCAATACTCTCGGGTAAAATCCCTTAAAAGAAACTACCGTTTCCGTTTCGTCTAATCCCCAGAACTGATGAAAATTCGGAGTGACATTTTCATAGTTGAGTGTGGTCTTATTCAGAATCATCAACACAATGTTATGATTCTCTGCATATTCATTTAAAAAGGTATAATATCGGAGTAAATCACTTTCCCCCAGCTGTTCAAAATTATCTACGCAATCAATAGTATTAAAAATTGCTTCTGCCTTTGTGGTGGTCAATGATCTCATGCCCATGAATACCCTTTAAATATATTATCAAAGATAAGATTTTATAATAAGACAGCTTTGAGACCTTTTGCAAAAAGTTAATTGTCAATTCATTTTGAAAAGCAGCTTTTTCTTTTTGAATCATGAAGAAGTTAAGGGACATTGAACCGAATACAAACCTTAATGATTCTTCATGCCTTCATGTTTTCTATCTTTTAAAACAAGAAGAATCCGGGTTGACCTTTTGAACTATGAAGAAGTTAAGGGATATTGAGAACCGAATACAAACCTTAATGATTCTTCATGCCTTCATGTTTTTCATTAACTGCGAAGGAATTAAATACACCAATTCTTACCTGGCCGTGTATTCAACCGCTGATCTTATTTCCCTGATGCGCATCCGCTCCAGAGATGCCCGGTCGCCGTTATAGAGATTGAGATCTACCGGGCCGCTGATACCCTGCACATAACCTTTCTCCGAAAACTGCCAGATCTTCCAGTGTGCTTCCGGAGCATGGATCCAGTTATTGTAATTGGCGATCCAGACCTCATATCCCTTAAAGTCCTGCTCCAGGTATTTTTCATGATAATGCTGCCCGGTATAGATAACAGGTCTCACACCATAATGCCGCTCTACCTCATCCAGCCAGCGCTGCAGCCCTACTTTCAACCGGTCCAGGCTCTGTATGGTTGGCAATGCTTCTATGTCGAGCACCGGCGGCAGATCGCCGGGCAATAACCTGACCGTACTGATGAAATTATGCGCCTGCTCCAGCGAAGGCTCATCCGGCCTGTAATAGTGATAAGCGCCCCGGATCCGGCCTTTCTTCCGGAGGTCATCCCAGTTCTTCCTGAAGGTATTATCCCGGTCACTGCTACCCATGGTCGCCCGGACCATCACAAAATCTATATCAAACAGCTCATTGATCTTACCGACCTTATTCCAGTCTATACTACCCTGGTAATGGGAAACATCAATGCCCAGTGCATGAGCCTGGAATCTATGCATCAACTCTATATTCCGGACATCCTGCAGATTGCCAGTATGTCCACTTTGATGAGCATTCTTATGCAGCCGGGCATACAGGAAATTCCTTATACCGTGCCTGTACTGGAAGACCATGATACCTGAAAACAACAGCGCAACTGACAGCAGGATCAGCCAGAAATATCCGGCAACAGCCGTTTTCTTACGTCTGGGACTTCGTGGGGTATACCGGGCCATACGATCAGGGAATCAAAAGCAGCGATCTGCCTTATGGACACAAACGTAATACCTGGCATCGGATTGTCAAAAGGTATCTCAAAAAAGAAAATATCCGGATGACTGCCGATTCTTACTCACCACCGGTAGCAGAGCTGTCATTCCACTGAACAAAAAGGCCATGCCCGACATCCCGTGTCTGACATGGCCCATCCCTTTAAGGTAGATAAATTGTTGTCTGCTTATTCTATTACGCGAACGCTGAACTTTATATCTTCCAGCGGTCTGTCGCCGGGAGCCGTTCTGACCGCAGCGATCTTATCGATCACATCCAATCCTTCTACCACTTCACCAAAAACTGTATACTGCATATCCAGAAAAGGTGTTCCGCCGGACTGTGCATATTCTGCGGCCTGCTCTTCAGTATATTTTACGCCGGTTCTGGAAGAAAGAAACTGGAGCTCCTGCGCAGCGACCGGTTTGCCCTGTACAATGTAGAACTGGGAACCTGAAGATGCTTTTGCAGGATTTACCTGGTCGCCCTGACGGGCAGCAGCCAAAGCGCCTTTCTTGTGGATCAGCTGGGGATTGAATTCTGCAGGAACGGTATATCCCGGACCGCCGGCACCCAGCATCTGGCCTGGCTGCGCATTCTTAGAATTCGGATCGCCGCCCTGGATCATAAAACCCTGGATGACCCTGTGAAACAACAAGCCGTCGAAGAAACCTTCTTTAGCCAGCTTGATGAAATTATCTCTGTGTTGCGGGGTCTCATTATACAGTTTGATTTTCATGTCCCCAAAAGAAGTGCTGATAATTACCATAGTCTCTTTCTTTTCTGTTTTTTCAGCCGACAAGGCATCTTTTGAGAACACCGTCAATGCCAGCGCCGCAAATATGCCGAAAAAGAATCCTTTTTTCATCTGTCTTTTATAGTTTTTCAAAGTATTGGATAATCATCGTCTTGAGCAGCATGTCCTGCATATCTCCGTCCAGCCTGGGCGTACCGGGAACCTTTTCGAAGTGCGGCCATCCATCTTCATCCACATGCCTGAACCTGTAAAAGCCCGCCTGGCTGAGCAGCACACATACGCCGAGATGCATCAGATCCTGCTTTTCTTCCTTTGTGAAAACAGCTTTGGCTTGCCCCAGCTCCCGGTGCCCCACGAGATAAACAATGGTATGCAGGTCCGGTTTCTTACCGAAACGCGCCCTTAATTTATTTTCAACTTCCATCCATTTAAACGGATCGAAATGTATATCCTTTAATATTTCACTCATCTGATCTCAAAGGTATCGCTGTCTTTCCAAAAACCAAAACGGGAACGATGCTCGTCTAACGCAGGCCTGGATAAAGTAACTGATACTACTGTCTGCAAATTCTTTGCCGAAACCAGCTCATTGCCCCAAAAATCATACACAGCGCTATGTCCGTTGTGCGGCACGCCGCCCCCATCTTCCCCGATGCGGTTGACACCGGCCACATAACATTGATTTTCCACGGCCCGCGCATTCAGTAAAAGATTCCAGTGAAACTGCCGCTTCTCAGGCCAGTTCGCCACGTAAATCATCAGATCCGCCAGCTCCACGTTTCTCGACCAGACCGGAAACCGCAGATCATAACAGATCAGCGGGAAGATTTTCCATCCTTTATATTCGAAGATCAGCCGGCTACGGCCTGCCGAATAATGATCCTGCTCGTGCATCAGGGAAAAAAGGTGCCGCTTATCATAGGTCAGCAACTCTCCATCCGGGAACGCCGCTATCAGCCGGTTATAATATGATCCGGCTTCCTCTATGATCATCGATCCCATGACCAGTGCGTCCATCCTGCGCGCATGCTGCCGCATCCATTCTACCGCTGCGCCATCCATTTTCACCGCAAGCTGAGGAGCATTATTCGTAAAGCCGGTGGTAAACATTTCCGGCAGGATGACCATATCTGCGGGTGACGTTATTCCTGATAATTGCCGGTCAAACGCTTCCAGGTTCGCCGGTATATTTTCCCAGACCAGGTCACTCTGAACCAGTGCGACCCTGAGATCGGTCAAGCTTTCATTGTTCATATCTTATACTTCATATCGGGCACCTCTCTACTGCGTAAGAGACCGGGTGATCGTTCCGGCATCCTTCCGTCCCGGTAAGAACCGGGCCTCCAGGCGTTCCTCCACTCTCCCCCTGGTGCGGGTCAGCGATCCGTCTTTTCAATTTCCGGCTCTGAAGCCGGAACAGGATAAATTTAATCAGACTCCCGCAATAAAAAAGCCCGCGTTAACGCAGGCTTTCTATATAAGGATAAAATATCTCTTAGTGGTGATGATGACCGTCCGGTCCGTGCACATGACCGTGGTCGATCTCCTCAGAGGTAGCATTGCGGATCGCCGCTACGGAACCACTGAAGTACAGATCTTTACCTGCCAGCGGATGGTTGAAATCCATGATGACCTGATCCGGCGTTATATCCAGCACAATACCCTGGAAACGGTTACCGTTCTGGTCTACCATTGGCAGGACATTTCCTTTTTTTACCATCTCCTCGTCCACATTACCCTGCTCATCCTGGAAAGATGCCAGCGGAATTGCCACTATATCCTGGTCGTTTCTGAGCCCGTAACCGTTAGCCGCTTCTATTTTAAACTCAAAGGTATCTCCTACCTGGAGACCTTCCAGATTACCTTCAAACTCAGGTAATAACATTCCCGCTCCCTGTAAATATTCAAGCGGAGACTCCAATTCAGATTTATCTGCTACTACTTTCTCACCTTCATGCTCCACTTGTAATACATAGTGAACAGAGACGACCTTATTTTGACCAACTACCATTTTAAGTATTTGTACGCAAGTTATAAATATTTGGCTGTAATGGCTTTGTTTTATACAATTAGTGCCTGTTATACATTCTTTTTTCTGAGCCTGCAGGTCTTTCCCGTAGTAGATAAAGTACCGCTCGCACCATTGACGATCTCAGCAGCATTGCCTTCATCCGTATCGATATGCATCTCCAGCCTGAACTGATCGGACACCCTCACCAGCACATTTTTAAACGTGAGCGGCCGGAACGCATCTTCCACATCCACTTCCACGATATCCTTATCTTCTACACCGAAAATGGCCGCGTCATCCGGGTGCATGTGTATATGCCGCCAGGCGCAGATCAGCCCTTCTTTAAGCGTCACTGTTCCGGCCGGCCCCTCCAAGGTAATGCCCGGCGTATCTGCAATATGTCCGGATTCCCGCACAGGCGCATCCACACCGAGGAAGAATTCATCCGTACGCGATACTTCCACCTGGTCGTATTTCCTGACCGGCCCCAGGACTCTTACCCTTTGAATGGTGTTCTTAGGACCTACCAGGTTCACCATCTCTTCACAGGAGAATTGCCCCGGCTGCGAGAGCGGGTTTCTGAAAGTAAGCTGATGTCCCGGGCCGAACAGCTGTTCTACGGTCTCCTGCCTCAGGTGCACATGGCGGGCAGAGATCGCAATCGGTATGCTCGGTACCGTGTTCACCCTGAACTTTTCAGAAATGATCTTTTCCGTTTCTATTGCTATAGACCGTTGTTCGTCTGTCATGACAGCGAGCAGCTTCACCCGGCTGTTCGGTGCAGAAAACTCCGCAACGGGTTGCTGCTCAGTCAACCGGATATCCCTGTTCAGGTCTTCATCCATGATAGCACCGAGGTAATCAAAGCGCTGCAAAGCCCGGTGACGCACCACAGCGCTGTTCTCTCCTATACCTGCGGTAAAGATGATCGCATCCACTCCACCCATAGCGGCCGCGTAGGCACCTATATATTTCCTGAGCCGGTGCGTAAAAAGCTGAAGCGCCAGCCTGCAACCGTCATCGCCGGCTTCCGAACCGTCAATGATCTCCCGCATATCATTGGTCCTGCCGCTCACACCCAGCAAACCACTTTTCTCATTCAACAGCTCCGATATCTGTTCGGGTGTGAAGCCGTCCTGCAAAAGAAAATTGATAATGCCCGGATCCAGGTCGCCCGTCCGGGTACCCATCACCAGCCCTTCCGTGGCAGACATCCCCATGGAGGTCTCTACCGAACGGCCATATTCTACCGCTGTGATGCTGCTGCCATTACCGAGATGACAAGTGATCAGCCTGAGATTTCTAAGTTCTTCTTTAAGATACCGGGCAGCCAGTTCCGCCACATACTGGTGACTGGTTCCGTGAAAACCATAGCGACGGATATTTTTACTATCAGAGACCCGGCGGTCGAGCGCATAATATTGTGCTCTGTTAGGAATGGTCCGGTGAAAGGCGGTATCGAATACCGCTACCTGGTGCAGATCGGGCAGCAAAGTCTCTGCTACTTCTATCCCCAGCAGGTTGACCGGATTATGCAGCGGCACCAGCGGGATCATACTTTTAATTGCTGATTTTACATCATCATCGATCAGTACCGGCTGCGCATATTCCGCACCGCCATGTACGACCCTGTGCCCTACACCCCGGATTGCAGCGCCTTTCCAGTCCGCTATGAACTGTTTCAGAACTGTTCTCAATAATTCCGGATAGCTTTCCGGTAAAGGTGTGGTCAGCGCTTCACCATTGATCCGGGCTGCCGGGCCTTGTCCTATCCTTTCTACCCTTAATTTATGTTCAGATTTTTTTTGTGGAAATGCTAAGATATCTGCCTTGATAGATGAACTACCGCAATTAATCACTAATAAATGCATGCTTTTCTACGCGTTGTAGTTTTGATGTTAACATTGATAATATAAATCAAAGCATTATAGTTCAAATGAAGAACAATAATCATAAAAAAGATACCATAAGCTTACAATTCCTTATTCCCGGAAATAATCTGATCACTATTAATTAAAAATAACTACACATTTACTTGTATCAATAGAAGAAAGATTTTAGATTTACGTAACCATAAACAGTTAGTTATTTAAGGCTATGAAATCTATAATCAGCATCTTTCTGACACTCATCATCTTACAGGTATCGGGCAAGACCGTTATCAACAGGGAGCGCATCGAGATCATCCGCGATCAATGGGGTGTTCCGCACATATATGCTCCTACCGATGAGGAGGTAGCATATGGCTTAGCATGGGCAACTGCCGAGGATGATTTCAAATCCATCCAGGAGAATTATCTCGCAGTACGGGGAGAGCTGGCCAGCATCAAAGGCAAGGACGGTGCTATTATGGATTTCTTAGCCGCTTTTGTGGGCGCCAGTGAGGTAGCAAAGGCCCAGACGGATACGGCTTTCAGCCCGAAATTCAGGCGCGTGCTTGACTTCTACTGTCAGGGGATCAACGATTTCGCCGAGGCGCACCCGGAACTGATCATGAAAAAGAACATTTTTCCTGTAAAGGTAGAAGATATGGTAGCCGGGTACGTGCTCGGGCTGACGCTGATGACCAACGTGCATTTCGGCATTATCAGGATCCTGGAAGGAGGTTTACCCAGCAAAGACCTGCTCGCTCCGAAAGGGTCAAATGCTTTTGCGGTGAACCACTGCAAAACCAAAGATGGTAAGGCTTACCTGGCTGTCAACTCCCACCAGCCGCTGGAAGGACCTTTTTCCTGGTACGAAGCCCATCTGCACTCAGATGAAGGCTGGAATATCCTGGGCGGCACTTTTCCCGGCGGAGCCACCATCTTCCACGGCGTCAATGAGAACCTGGGATGGGCACATACGGTGAGTTTCGCGGACATGGACGATATCTATCAGCTCCGGATGCACCCGAAAGAGAAGCTGAGATATTACTATAACGGCAAATGGGTACGGCTGAAAGAAAAAGAGGTACGGCTGAAAGTCAAGGTGGGATTCTTAACCATACCGGTCAAAAAGACCTTTTACGAAAGTGTATACGGTCCTACGCTGAAAGCGCCGGACGGTCATTACTATTCTATCCGCTTCCCGGCCAATATGGACATCAGGGCTGCCGAGCAATGGTACCGGATGAACAAAGCCCGCAACTATGATGAATTTTACGAGGCGCTGAAGATACAAGGTATAAAAGGTCTGAATATCATTTACGCAGATAAGGAGAACAACATCATGTACCTTGACAATGCAGCTTTGCCGGAGCGGGATCCTTCCTATGACTGGTGGGGCGTATTGCCCGGAGATACCTCTGCGACCCTATGGCAGAGCAACAGCTTTGCCCGTATAGACGACCTGCTGAAGATCAAAAATCCTGACTGCGGATTTGTATTTAATACGAACAATACACCTTTTTTATCCACTGGCAAAGATTGCAATCAGCGCAATGCCGACATACCTACCAGTAAGTATTACTTCAGGTTCAACAATAACAGGTCGCTCCGGCTGGAAGAGCTGCTGAACCAGTACGACCAGCTCAGCTTTGAAGATTTCAAGACCATTAAATATGACCAGAAATACAGGGCACCTATGTACACTTACAGCATGGCCAATATAGAAGATGTCTTTCACCTCGATCCTGAAAAGCACAGGGATATAGCAGATATTATCACCGAGCTTCAGCAATGGGACCGGAATGCGTCGGAAAACAGCACAGGCGCTACTATTGCAGCCCTTTTCAGCCACATCCTGATCTACGATTATGTCAAAAAGAACGGTGTACCGCTTGAAGAAGTATACCTCAAAGAAACAGATATAGTGCCCACGCTCCGGAAGGTCAAAAAACACCTGATGAAACACTTCAAAACTATCAAAGTACCGCTGGGTGATTTTCAGAAGCTTGTCAGGGGCAACAGGGAGCTGCCTGTCAGCGGGATCATGGATGTGATCGCGACCATGTCTGTAACGCCTTACAAAAACGGGAGATATAAAGCCGATTCCGGCGAATCTTATATCATGCTGGTGCAGTTTGACGAGAACGGACCGGAGATCGAAACCATCAGCCCTTACGGCGCCAGCAATGTACCGGGCAACAAACATTATGACGACCAGATGGAAATGTTCACCCGGAAGCAGCTAAAGCCAATGACCCTGGACAAAAGTACAATAGAGCAACAAGCGGAACGGAGATATCATCCGGGGCAATTATAAACCGAGTCGTTTTTCATTATTAAGCATTCAGGGGGCACACGGTTCAGTGCCCCCATTTTTTGCGGCAGCGGGTGAATGGATAGCCCGCACAGGAGGCACGACTGGAGGACTATGAGTGAACACGCGCCCGGCCGCCCCTCAATCCCCTATAGCATTATAGATGATCTCCTGCATCCGGGGCCGTATATTCTGGTTGATCAGAAGGCGGTTCTCCGCATCCGGGTAGGTACGGTTGGACAGGAAGATAAAGATCACCTCATTTTTAGGATCTGCCCACGCAATCGTTCCGGTAAAGCCGGTATGCCCGAAGGATGCCTCTGAAACGCAGGGGCAAGAAGGGCCGTCACCGCCGCCCTGCACAGATTTGTCAAAGGCGAGCGCCCTGCGGTTGCCCTTGCTGACCCGTTCTGTGAAGCGGTCTACCAATGCAGGCTGGAAGAAACGCACAGTGCCATAGGTACCCTTGTTGAGCAACATCTGGAAGTATTTGGCGAGATCATTGGCGGTGCTGAAGAAACCGGCATGTCCGGCCACTCCACCCAGCATCGCTGCACCCTGGTCGTGAACATAACCTTGTATGGTCTGCATCCGGAAGCTTTTATCCACTTCCGTCGGGACGATCCGGTCCAGCGGTATATTCCTGGTGAGCGGATTAAACATGGTCTGGTTACCGCCGAGCCGTTTCCAGATCAGCGAATCTGTCACCTGATCCAATTCCTTGTGAAACTGTTTCTCAATGATCTTCTTGAAATAGTAATAGCCCAGGTCGCTGTAGCGGTATTTAGCTTCCTGCAACGGAGCCTCATCGATCTCTTTATACAGCGTGTCGATGTAGCGGGCATCCATGTACATATCCTTCGCCACCGGGACACTGTACCGGTCATCTCTTGCGGCATGATAGATATCAGGATCCGGCATATTGCGACCGGTCAGCGTATTTTTGTAAAACGGTATCCAGGCCGGCAGACCGGACTGATGCACCAGGATATCCCTGAGCATCAGGTTCCTTTTATTGCCTTTCAGTTCCGGCAGAAAATCACCGAGCCGCTTCTCTATATCCAGCCATCCCTGTTCGTTCATGTGCATCAGAACCGGAGCTGTAGCCGTGATCTTGGTGATGGAAGCGATATCATATAAGTCCGTAATACGGACAGACCGGTTACCTTCGCGGGTATGCTTCCCGAAGCCTTTTTCATAGATGACCGCTCCGCGATATGCTACCAGCACCTGGCAACCCGGCGTGGCACCGATCCGGATGGCCTCGTTCGCCAGCTTGTCTATTGCAGTCAATGCCGCCGGTCTGACGCCTACATACAAGGGATGAACGTACCTGAGCCGGATGCCGCCCTGCGTATTGATACCCCACGCCGCTTTATAGCTGCCGCCGGACACCGGCAGCCTTCCTGTCGCACTCAAACCGCCAAAGATCACCTGCGCGGAGGCAGAAAGAGAAGGGTCTTCATCAGAATAGGCAACAATAATGGTCTTGAGCGGCTTCAGATAATTCAATGCATAAGGTGATCCGAAGAACACATTGATGGTATTGTTGGAAGCATCCAGTTGCTGGATGAACTGGATACTCATATCCGTCAGCCCGAATTTCCGGGATGCCTGACGGGATAATCCCTGATGACCGATAATGACCAGGTTATAACTTTTCAGCTGCTCCTGCAGATCCTGGAATTCTTTATAAGTCGCCTCTTTAGAGATATAGAAATGTTGTACGCCCGCGTACTTATCGAGCATCGCCGCAAAGGTATTGTCCCTGCTGCCGCTGATATGTACAGCTGCGATATTGTACCTGCTCAGGTCACCGACCGGGATCTGCTTTCCCTGATCTGTGACCACTGTAATAGCTTCCATGTGCAGCCTCTCTTTAAGGTACCTGGCGTACTCCGAATTGATCTCCTGATCCAGCTTGGCCGGTTCCAGCTGCTGAAAGCGATTCAGTCCCAGCCAGTATTTGGCCAACAATATTTTCCGGACCTTTTCATCGATCAGCGCCTGTGAAATTGTTCCTTCTCTTACCGCTTTAAGCACGCCTTCGATCGCAGCAGGCACTTTATCGGAAAACAGGAGCACATCATTACCCGCCAGCAGCGCCCTGACTTCTGCGATACCGGAAGGAAAATATTTGCTGACCCCTTTCATATTCAGAGCATCTGTAAAGACCAGTCCTTTATAGTTGAAATCTTTCCGGAGTATATCATTGACCACTTTTGAAGACAGTGTCGTCGGAAGTCCTTTTGTATTATCCAGCGCAGGCACATTCAGGTGCGCCACCATCATGCTGCCGACGCCATTGGCGGCCAGCGCGCGGAACGGCCGCAGCTCCACACTGTCCAGCCTGGACCGGCTATGATCCAGGACCGGAAGATCGTAATGTGAATCCGTTTCGGTATCGCCATGGCCCGGAAAATGTTTGGCACAGGCCAGGATACCTCCATCCTGCAGCCCTTTCATATACATGATGCTCTTCCGGATGACATTCGGCACCTGCTCTCCGAACGAACGGTCATTGATCACCGGGTTGGCGGGATTATTATTGACATCGATGACCGGGGCAAAATTGACGTGTATACCGGCCAGCTTCATCTGACGGGCAAACTCCCGCCCCATCTCGTAGATGAGCAGATCATTCTGTATAGCGCCCAGCAGCAGCTGACGGGGATAAGAGATGACATTCTGCAAACGCATGGATAAACCAAACTCTCCGTCAAATCCAATGATCAGCGGGATCCTGGCTACCGACTGGTACCGGTTGATCAGCTCTGCCTGTTTCTGTGGTGTTCCCTGCATGAAAATGAGTCCGCCGAGCTTATAATTCCGGACGAACTGTTCGATCTCCCGGTAATGGGTCTCGTCCTTATTGGAATAAGCGGCGATCATGAACAACTGGCCGATCTTCTCTTCCGGTGTCAACACGGACATCAGCGAATCCACCCACTTGTTGGAAGGGTTCTCAAGATAAGGAGGTAAGATCTCAGCCTTCACCTGGGCGCCCGCCCATAGAGCGGACAATCCTACAGCTAGTATCAGGGTATATCGGAGCATGTTAATTTTTAGTCAATATTTGTACCGAAAAAGCTTGTCTGTTTCCTGGTATACATTCTTTACCGGTTGCTATGCTGCAATAAAAATGTCAATAGGAAACGAAAAAAACAAAGACAACCGTCATCTTTTACGGATCAATAACGCTTAAAAGTAATCTTTGATGGCATGAAGGTGCAGAAATTTTATGCACGGTTTGTGGGTGTAAGTATGTGGGTATCGTGCAAGCCATATTACTTAAGGTTTCGTATAGAAATGTGTAATATTGTCCGTCTAAGACAGTTTGATTTAGATGGCCGATATCATACAATTACTACCCGACAATATTGCCAACCAGATTGCAGCAGGGGAAGTTGTACAAAGACCAGCCTCTGTTGTAAAAGAACTCCTGGAAAATTCGGTCGATGCGGGCAGCACTTCCATCCAGCTGATCATCAGAGATGCCGGCCGTTCACTGATCCAGGTGGTAGATGATGGCAGAGGGATGTCTGTGACGGATGCCCGGATGTGCTTTGAGCGCCATGCTACGTCCAAAATCCGGAACATTCATGATATCTTCAGCATATATACTATGGGCTTCCGGGGTGAAGCCATGGCTTCTATTGCCGCTGTAGCACAGGTCGAACTGAAAACGAAAACGGAAAATGACAGCATCGGCACCTGCCTGCGGATCGAAGGGTCTAAGGTCATTTCGCAGGAACCCTGTAATCACCATACAGGTTCCACAGTGATTGTTAAGAATCTTTTCTTCAACGTACCGGCCAGGCGGAACTTCCTGAAATCCAATCAGGTGGAGCTCAGGCACCTGATGGATGAGTTCATCAGGATAGCGCTGGCGCACCCGCACCTGTCGTTCTCCCTACACCACAATTCAGTTGAATTATACCACCTAAAAGCGGGTAATCTCCGGCAAAGGATCGTGGGTTTGTTCGGTAAAAGCATGAATGACAAGCTCGTTCCGGTAGAAGAGATCATGGACTACGTGAGCGTCAGCGGCTTCATCGGCAAGCCGGAGATCTCCAAGAAAACACGCGGCGAGCAGTTTTTCTTTGTTAATAACAGGTTCATCAGGAGCCAGTTCCTGAATTATGCCATATCCAAAGCGTACGAAGAGCTGATCCCGGATAAAAGTTACCCTTTTTACGTATTATTCATCCAGATCAGCCCGGCTGCGATCGATGTCAATGTTCATCCGACCAAACAAGAGATTAAGTTCGAGGATGAAAAGAGTGTATTCATGGTGATACAGGCGGCAGTCAAGCACGGCCTGGCCCAATACAGCGTGACCCCTGCACTGGACTTTAACCAGGAAGCCAGTTTCACAGAGCTGAAATCTGTCCGAACCCAGCCCACACCGGCAGATCACCACATCATGGACAAGTACACGGGCGGGCACAGCTTTGCCAGCTCTTCCGGTTACCAGGCGCCATTGACCACTCCGAGATCTGCTAACTGGAAAACGATCATGCCGCCGGCTTTACAGGCTGCCTCAGATGTGATCACGCTGCGGAGTAAAATGGATGAAGGCACCGAACCGCAGATCCATTCGGACAAATTATTCGATGAAAGTGAAACCGAGCATCTTCCTTTTGAGCCTGTCCAGCTGCACCAGCGTTATATTATGACCCAGATCAAATCGGGATTTGTGCTGATCGACCAGCAGCATGCCGTAGAGCGGATACTCTTTGAAAGATACCTGAGGTCACTGGACCTGGCATCAGCGCCGTCACAACAGTCATTATTTCCGAGAAGCATCGACTTTTCCCCGCAGGATGCCTTCCTGCTCCAGGAAATCCTGCCAGATCTCCGAAAATTAGGTTTTGATATACAGCCATTTGGTCAGAACACCTTTGTGGTACACGGTTTGCCGGCAGATAGTCTCGAAGAGGATGAACAATCTTTGATAGAAACGCTTTTAGAATCTTATAAGAACAGTTTTGGTGCAGAAGCGCTGACCAGGAAGGAGCGGCTGGCCCAATCACTGGCAAAAGGTATGACGATGAAGCGGAACAAACGACTGGAATGTAAGGAAATGAAAAACATCATTGAAGAGCTTTTCGCTTGTGAAGAGCCCGGTTACACGCCAGGAGGCAAGGCTACATTCATCACCATGAATCTTCAGGAAATAGAACAAAGATTTTTATAAAAGCGTAACATATGTTCGGATTTGGCAACCTGCCCGAAATAACCAAGAACCTCATTATCATCAACGGTGTCATGTTGCTGGCGCTGACCGTATACCCTGATCTGTACGGCTATGTATCCCTCTACTATTTTTCAAACGATATGTTCAGGCCGTGGCAGATCGTGACCCACATGTTCTCGCACGCGCAGATCGGTTCCATGCACCTCTTCTTTAACATGTTCACACTTTTCATGTTCGGTTCGGTACTGGAACGGGTGCTCGGACCCAAAAGATTCCTGACACTGTATATGCTGACCGGTTTTGGCGGTGCCTTTCTGCATCAGCTGGTGGATATCATACAAGTATACCAGATATCAGGGCATGTATGGCTGACACCGGATCTTATTGATCATCTCGCGATACCTTATTCAGACAAATTAGAGCTGGCCAAGATCTACGCAACACCTATGGTCGGTGCCTCTGGAGCAGTTTTCGGCCTGCTGACGGCATTTGCGATGCTGTTCCCCAATGCGGAGCTGATGCTGCTCTTCCCTCCTATCCCGGTAAGAGCGAAAATACTGATCTCTATTCTTATCATATCTGAGCTGATATTCGGCTACATGCAGATGGGGAATATCGCGCATTTCGCCCACCTTGGAGGTGCATTATTCGGGTACCTTATTTTGAAGTCTTGGAAAAGAAGACGTATCTTATAAACAGGTTGATGATGTACAGCAATGTATCTATATGGGAAGAATTGAAACATAAGTACACTTATGGCGGTAGCCACGTGCGCCTGATCATGATCAATGTCATGGTGTTCCTGGCGATCCACCTGATCCTGCTAACAGGTAATTTCCTGATCAACGGGAACTATGGCACTTTGATCGTAAATCAGTTCAAAGCGGTGGCAGATGCCGGAACGATGTTAACGAAACCCTGGTCTGCCTTTACCTATATGTTCATACATGAACGGGTGCTGCATCTGCTGTTTAACATGCTGGTTATGTACTGGTTCGGGAACGTGATCAAAGACCTGATCGGCAATCCTAAGATCGTCCCGCTCTATATCTATGGCGGCCTTGCAGGTCTGCTGCTGTTCATGACAGCATACAACATCTTCCCGGTCTTCGCCGGTCAGCTGAATACCCCTATCATCGGGGCATCAGCCGGTGTCATGGCCATCGTTATCGCCGCAGCTACCCTTGCTCCTGATTATGAGTTCAGGCTGCTCCTTTTCGGCCGGGTCAAGATCAAATGGATAGCACTCTTCTATATCATTATTGATATACTACAGATCAACAGCACCAATTCGGGTGGACACATCGCACATTTAGGCGGTGCGCTGATAGGCTTCATTTACATCAGGCTACTACAAAGGGGTACTGATATGGCCAAACCGTTCTACTATATAGAGGACTTTTTTGAGCGGGTCAGGAAACCGAGAAGAAGGATCAAAGTGGTTCATAAAAAGGAAGAAAAAGTCAAGGCAGGCAGCAACCAGGGTAAAAAACAGGCTACCTATACGGAAAGCAGCATTTCCAAACAGGAGCAGCTGGATACCATCCTGGATAAGATCAACCGGTCGGGCTATGATAGCCTGAGCGCTGACGAAAAAGCTTTTTTGTTTAAAGTTAGCCAGGAAGATTAAATGAGCTTTCTCTATGCACTGCTGTCTTTCTTTTCCAGAACTGCCAACCTGGTAGCTTTTGTACTCCTGATCATCAGTGTTGCAGCCGCTTATGTCAACCCGGATCTGCTCTGGCCGCTGTCCTTATTCGGACTGGCTTACCCGGTATTTCTTTTGCTGAACATCTTTTTTGTCATTTCCTGGATACTCAGGGGCCGCTGGTTCTTCCTGTTCTCGCTGCTGGGCATCCTTTTATCGTACCCTCAGCTCAAGGCCCAGTATGGTTTTAACTTCTTTGCATCTGACGACGATGTCACTCCTGATCTACGGGTCATGTCCTATAACGTACGAAACTTCGACCTGTATAACTGGAGTAAAAATGAGCGCTCCAGGAAATCCATGATGGACACGATACAGGCAACCAATCCTGACGTATTATTTCTGCAGGAGTATTATACGGATGGGAACAAATTCAAAAACAAACAATACCTGGATTCATTAGGCTATAAATATCATGTAGAAGCTATAGAGCTGGTCAAAAAAGAAACCCGGAAATGGGGCGTTGCGCTGTTCAGCAAACACCCGATCCTGGAAAGCGGTGAGCTGATCCGTCAGCAACTGCCCAGTCCTTACGGTGAATTTCCCAACAGAGGCGTTTATGCGGACATCCATATTAACGGGAAGACGATAAGATTCATCACCGTCCATTTACAGTCCATCCACTTCGGTGAAGAAGATTATAACACCATACAAGAGATCAAAGAGGAGCAACCTTCCCAGATCAGAAAGTACCTACCTATCGCTCAAAAGCTGGTACGCGCCTATATGCAACGGGGTGTACAGGCCGCTGAACTGAGAACCTTTATTGAAGCCTCTCCGCATCCTGTCATACTGGGCGGCGATTTTAATGACACACCTTCCTCTTTCACCTACAGGCAGATCGATGAAATACTCACAGATGCCTTTATCCAGAAAGGAAAAGGTACAGGATCGACTTATAATGGCATTATTCCTTTCCTCCGGATCGACTACATTTTCATAGATCCATCCTTCCGGGCTACCTATTTTAAGGTCAATAGTATCCCGGCTTCCGACCATTTTCCCCTGGTGGCAGATATATCACTGAGCAACGTAAAGGAGGAATGATATGCCTAAAAATTTCTATTAATAAACACCTCTATCATTTATACAAGACTATCTTTGCGCAATGAGTTCACCTACACTGTACATTCATAATTCACTGACCAGGAAGAAAGAAGTTTTTGAACCGCTGCAGCCGCCCTTCGTTGGGATGTACGTATGCGGTCCCACTGTGTATAATGATGTGCACCTGGGCAATGTGCGGACCTTCCTGACCTTTGATACAGTGTTCAGATTCCTCCAATATCTCGGTTATAAAGTACGGTATGTGCGGAATATTACAGACGTCGGACACCTGGTGAATGACGGAGATGCGGGTGAAGATAAGATCGCTAAGAAAGCACGGCTGGACAACCTGGAACCGATGGAAGTCGTACACAAATACACCTACGGCTTTCACGAGGTCATGCGACTGTTCAATATCCTACCGCCGAGCATAGAACCTTCCGCCAGCGGGCATATCATCGAGCAGATCAGAATGACCGAGCAGATCATGGCCAACGGTTATGCTTATGAAGTCAACGGATCTGTCTATTTTGATGTTCCTAAATTCAATGAGCACTACCCTTACGGTCAGCTTTCAGGAAGGGTACTCGATGAACTGCTGGAAACCACCCGGGAATTGGAAGGCCAGGATGAGAAGCGCAACAAAGCGGATTTTGCGCTCTGGAAGAAAGCAGAAAAAGGTCATATCATGAAGTGGCCGTCTCCGTGGGGTGAAGGTTTCCCGGGATGGCACCTGGAATGTTCTGCCATGAGCACCAAATACCTGGGCCCGACGTTCGATATCCACGGCGGCGGTATGGACCTCAAGTTCCCGCACCATGAGTCAGAGATCGCCCAAAACGTGGGCGCCTGCGGACATCAGCCGGTCCGCTACTGGATGCACAGCAATATGCTCAATTTCAACGGTAAGAAAATGAGTAAGTCAGAGGGCAACTCTATCTTACCCAAACAGCTGATCTCCGGAGATCACCCGCTCCTGGATAAAGGCTACAGCCCTATGACCGTACGGTTCCTGTTCCTGCAATCTCATTACAGCAGTGAAATCGATATTTCCATCAAGTCCCTGCAGGATGCGGAAAAAGGTTACAGGAAGCTCATGAACGCACTGGAATACCTGCCTCAATTGACCTGGATAGACAGTGCCATAGACGAAGCCGTAGAAACAGAAGTCAGACAAACTGCAGAACAGATCATCACCGATATGTGTGATGATTTCAATTCCGCTAAAGCCATAGCCGGATTGTATAAACTGGCCACCCAGATCAATATCTGGCATAACCAGAACAACCAGGTCAAAGGTATCTCCCGGGAAACTTTTGAAGAAGTATCCGGACTATACCGGACATTCACGACAGAAGTGCTCGGGCTGGTTCCTGAAGCTACTGCTTCCAACGGAGCGCTGGATGCAGCTATGGAGGTGATCATTAACCTCCGGAAGCAGGCCCGTGCAGAGAAAAACTGGGGATTGTCTGACCAGATCCGGGACGCACTGAAGGCTGCAGGCATCATTATTAAAGACGGTAAAGACGGAATCACTACTTATGAAGTCGAACGCTAAAAATATCTTTATCCTGATCCTGCTGATCAGTGGTATTGCCTGGTCCTGCAAGAGTCAGCCCGAGGTTACGCACGAACCTGTTACGGAAGAAGAAAGTGTCTCCGTCGCTAGACCTGCATTCTCTGCCGACTCGGCATATTATTATATCTACAAACAGGTAGAATTCGGTCCCCGTGTACCGGGAAGTGAAGCTCATGAGCAGTGCGCTACCTGGCTTTCCAATGTCCTGGAAGATTTCGGGGCAGAGGTAAAGGTCCAGACAACCACTGTAACCACTGCAGACAAGAAGAAGGTTCCCTGCTACAATATCATCGGCACTTATAATCCCGGAGCTAAAAACCGGATCCTGCTGGGTGCTCACTGGGACACCCGCCCCTGGGCAGACCAGGACAACCAGGATGTAGACAAGCCGATCGATGGGGCCAATGACGGTGCCAGCGGTGTCGGTGTATTGCTGGAGCTCGCCCGTCAGCTTAAAAATAAAGGAACCGACCTGGGTATCGATATCATCTTCTTTGATGTGGAAGATTCGGGGCTTCCCAATGTAGAAGACTCTTATTGCCTGGGCTCTCAGTATTGGGCCAGGAATCTCCATGTAGCCGGATACACTGCCAGCAAAGGTATCTTACTGGATATGGTCGGTGCCGCCAATGCAACTTTCACCCTGGAAGGCACTTCGATGCAGATCGCACCCGACTTTATGCGGTCCGTATGGAACATTGCCCACCAGTTAGGTCATGGCAAATATTTCCAGTTCCGCCAGACCGCTCCTATCATCGATGATCATCTTTACGTCTATCGCTATACCCGGATACCGATGATCGATATCATCCATTATGATGCCACTACGATGTCCGGTTTCGGCAAATACTGGCACACGCACAATGACAATATGAGCGTCATCGACAAGGCCACACTCCAGGCTGTAGGCGAAACCGTTCTGGCTGCTATCAACAATTTATAGATCACAGGCATAAAAAATCGCGTACCAGTTTGAATATTGCCTGATAAAACAGATATTTGCAACCGCTTCGCAAAAACGAAGCATCCGGAGAGGTGTCCGAGTGGTTGAAGGAGCACGCCTGGAAAGTGTGTATACGTCTAAAGCGTATCGCGGGTTCGAATCCCGCTCTCTCCGCTGAGAGGATCTTCATAGAGAAGATCCTCTTTTTTGTATATAAAAACCCTTCCACTTATTTCCAAAATAATTATGCAATGAGCTATTTAGTATTGTGCGTGCTCGATAAATGCCGTTCCTATAATACAGACTGCTATTGAACATTTGTTCATAGATTCCCTTTACAGGTATCGGTTTCAAATATACATGGCGTATACCGGTCAAAAATCCCATCCGTCTTTTAGCTCGGCTAGGCAATTGCTTAACTGTATTATAGATCTTTTCCAGTTCCTGTATTTTCTTGTCGTACATCGAATACTTAGAGTCCAGGTATCATTAATGGGTTCATTCTTATTCAAAGATTTTAGCATAAAAAATCTAAATCACTTATTAAATTTGTCAGGATCTGACAAGTTTTTATTTAGAAGCCGAAATAAAGCCTGGATAAAAACAGCGTTTAATGATACTGTTCCATAATAGAAGTTGCAAAAGTTACCGGTGCAATATAAACAATGAACTAAAGTTATTGGCTGTAGAATATACTGCTTATAGACAGGAAAGGGCTTATGACAGAATAAGTATAAAGAGATAAATACACTCCTATTAAAGATGTATCCTGAGAACCGGTATCGCAGAAAAATCGGGAGTATTTTATAACAATTAAAAAATTATTGATATGGCAAAAGAAGTATCAAAAAATAGAGAAAGCCTGTTTGAACAAATAAAGCGAACAGATGAAAATGGTAATGAATACTGGATGGCGAGGCAATTTGCCAAAGCATTGGGATATACCGATTTTAGAAATTTTATTGGGGTTATTGAAAAAGCCTGGGAAGCCAGTAAAAACAGTGGTAATGACCCATCCGAACACATCGTTGAAGCCAACGAGGTGTTAACTGCCGGACAAGGAGCAAAGCATACCTATCCAAGTTACCAACTTTCCCGGTATGCCTGTTACCTGATTGTACAGAATGCCGACCCTTCTAAAGAGGTGGTGGCATTGGGGCAAACTTATTTTGCTGTACAAACCCGCATTCGGGAGATACAGCAAATGGATGCTTACAACCGCCTGAGTACGGAGGAGGAAAGGCATATTTTCCTGAGAAACGAAATGAGCAAACACAATACCTATCTGGCAGCGGCTGCAAAAAATGCCGGTGTGCAGGCTGGATTGGATTATGCCATATTTCAAAACCACGGTTATGAAGGCTTATATGGCGGTTTGGATGCCAAAGGCATACATAAACGCAAAGGGTTGAAGAAAAGCCAGCAGATATTGGACCATATGGGCAGTACCGAATTAGCGGCTAACCTCTTTAGGGCTACACAAACAGAAGAAAAACTGAGAAACGAAAATATAAAAGGCAAGCATAAAGCCAATCAAACCCATTATGAGGTAGGAGCCAAAGTGCGGCAAACTATTAAGGAGATTGGTGGTACAATGCCCGAAAACCTGCCTGTGGCGGAAAGCATCAAAACCGTACAAAAGAAATTGAACAAAGCCGATAAGAAAAAATTAGATAAAGGAAAATGATGCAGGCAGCACAAAGAACATATTTACAGACTGCCGATTTTCCCAGTCTGGCAAATTGGAGTCCGCGCTTTTAATAGGCAAAGAATCCGGTTATACTACGCACTATGTACTTAAACCACTTTCAAACTTTTCTACGAAAAACAGAGATGTAGTCATTATTCAGGAATGTGGAATACAACAAAGTGACTGTAAAAATAAAAAGTGGCGGAGTCTCCTTGCGAGATAAAATACCTGGTAAGGACATTGGAACTAAAAGGCAATTTATAGCTATATCATTTCAAAAATTAATGCCCGTAATGGTGCAACATGAGTAGTTCCCCTGGAATAGGAAGAGACTGATTTCCCACTTTGATATTAACAGCACTGTCAATAAATGCTGATTATCTTAGATTGACAACTATAAACCGGGGCTTCCATAAAAAGCCCACAGTAAGTAGAACTACAAATCAACAGGTAAAGGTAGGTAAATTACTAAACATCAAATCTCTTTACTAACCTTAGCAGAGCAGGGAAAATTAGTAGCCGATTTTAATATGAAAATAGAAGAAGCAGAAGAATTGTCACTTCAGAGGCAAGTTCAGATAAAGTGAATCAGAAATAAAATCCCAAAAGTCCTGAACCTTTACTTTCTCAGAGATCATTATCTCAGACAGCTGTAATAAATGCAAACAGGCCGAATACGACACCCGGAGAATTGGCAATGACTATCGGCCAGTCCCGGTCAGGTTTCTGAAGAAGTCCGTATGACAGCCAAAGGGTACAGTTGATAGCGGCAACAAGCGGCTGCAGCCAGTCCCCTTTCATCCCTTTAAGATTATTGGTTATTTGCGGGATATAAGATACATACATGGCTATTGCGGTGACCGTTGCTACCCATCCCAGCGTTGTGAAGAATTTATTACCGTTCATTATTCAAAATTTTTCGATTGAGGGTATAGTGATTTTATGAATTCAAACCATCACATTAATCTGATTTAAAATTTATAAATTGTCAACTGGTGGATATTAGTTTACAGACTTTGTTTATAAAATATATCCCACAAATTGCAAATAAAAGACATCCAAATAAAGACCTCTTTAACAAAGAGACAAATAGCATTACAGTAATAAGGCTGACACCAATTGATCAGCACATTTTATCAGCGTAAATATTGTTTAAAATAGAAAACCTGTAAAGAGCTGTTGTTCACATCAAAACTGCAGCTCTAAACCGTCATAAGCCAGGAAGACATTTTCGGGTAAAGATGCCTGCACCTCAGCATACAATCCCATCTGGTGGCTGATGTGCGTAAAATAAGCCTGCTCCGGGCGGACTTCCCGTACGATCTCCATCGCCTCTGATAAAGTGAAATGAGAATAATGCGATTCATGACGCAAGGCATTCAACACCAGGATCTTTGATCCTCTTATCTTATCCAGCTCACTGCGCTCTATCTTATTGGCATCCGTGATATAGGTAAAATCTTGGATCCGGTATCCGAAAACCGGTAGGTTCATGTGCCAGACCCGGACCGGCATCACTTCTATGTTTCCTACTCTGAACGGCGTTTCATCGATGGTTTTCATTTCTATCCGGGGAATGCCGGGATAATCCTTTTCATGAAAGATATACGCATATTCCCTGCGCAGGGCTTCCTGTACATACAGTTCTGCATAAACATCTATGGTCTTCTTCCTCAGGAAGTTGATGGGCCGGATATCGTCCAGTCCGCCGGTATGATCTTTATGATTATGCGTAAACAGCACCGCATCAAGGTCACTCAGGCGATTGGCCAACATCTGTGCCCGGAAATCCGGACCGGTGTCGACAACGATCCTGGTATCCGGACTTTCAAAATAGATAGAGGTACGAAGCCTCTTGTCCCGCGGGTCGTCAGAGGTACAAACCGCACAATTACACCCGATCAGCGGGATCCCGGTAGAAGTACCTGTACCTAAAAAAACAGATCTCAAAATAATTACTTTTTTTGAATCAGTTGCTGATAGAATTTAAATAGTTTCTCATCCTGGATCAGCCCGGGATCAAAGTCAATCTGAGTCAGAATATCTATCATGCAATTGATCCGTGCTTCAGTATCAAAAAATTTATTGACAACAATGACCTTTTTCTCTTTCAGGACACAAAAACCGGAATTAAAGTGCCCTTTCTCATATCTTATGATATAAGCATTGCTTTTCAGCAGCGCTTCTATACGCTGTAAGGTCGGTAAATTATTCCTGATCTCCATTCCTGAACACGAGTGTATTAATGAAAGTTTACTTGCAATAGCAATTACACAACAATACAAAAATCATAAATAAACAATGATTTTACTTTTCCCCGCTCTCTTGTTAAGAAGTCAATAATACATATTTAATTAATATATTCTTATCACACATTTCTCTCTGATCTTATACATTTGAACCGTCCAGTGTTTGTGTATTCCCTTTCTGCTTTTGGGAGCCCGCACATGAAAATGTCCGGAGCATAATACATAAGGCTGTTGATTCTTGTGGAAATAAAGCCTGTTACGATCTGTAACGGGCTTTTATTTTTTCATTTCCGTCAACTTCTTCTCCAGCGAGAACATCATATCCCGCAGCCGGGCTGCTTCCATAAAATCCATCTGCGCCGCTGCCTTCTGCATCGCTTTCCTGGTCTTTTCGATCGCCTTCTCCAGCGTTTGAGGTGTTTCATACGCGGAATCAGGTTCCGCCAGTACCGGCTCTGCTACCATACGGGCAGCTTTCCTGTTCTTTTCCTCTCCCCGGATATCGAGAATGGTCGTCCGCTGGATGATGTCTTCCCTCGATTTGAAAACGGTTTTAGGTACGATCCCGTGCTCCGCATTGTACAGGATCTGTTTTTCACGGCGCCGGTTCGTCTCATTTATGGTCCGCTGCATAGAATCGGTGATCTTATCGGCATACATGATCACCTGCCCGTTCGCATTCCGGGCCGCCCGTCCTGCCGTCTGTGTGAGCGATCTGGTATTCCGCAGGAAACCTTCCTTATCTGCATCCAGGATAGCGACCAGGGACACTTCAGGCAGATCCAGTCCTTCTCTCAATAAGTTGACGCCGATCAGCACATCAAAATCGCCCAGCCTTAATCCCTGAAGTATTTCAACCCTTTCCAGGGTATCGACCTCGGAATGTATGTACTTACATTTCACATCCAGCTTGGAGAAAAATTTAGTGAGTTCTTCTGCCATCCGCTTGGTCAGCGTGGTCACCAGCACTCTTTCATCTTTTTCTACTCTTTTACGGATCTCATCCAGCAGATCATCTACCTGGTTGGCACAAGGACGGACATCGATCGGCGGATCGAGCAGTCCGGTAGGACGGACAACCTGCTCAATAAAAATACCTTCCGTCTGCATCAGCTCGTAATCTCCGGGAGTAGCGCTGACATAGATCACCTGGTTCACAAGCGATTCAAATTCCTGGAAATTCAGCGGCCGGTTATCCATGGCGCTGGGCAACCTGAATCCGAATTCCACCAGATTCTGCTTCCGGGCACGGTCACCGCCGTACATCGCCCCGATCTGCGGCACGGTCACGTGGCTCTCATCGATCACCAGGAGATAATCATCCGGGAAATAATCCAGCAGGCAGAACGGTCTGTCTCCGGGTCTTCTCCGGTCGAAAAAGCGGGAATAGTTTTCTATACCCGAACAATATCCAAGCTCTTTAATCATTTCCAGGTCAAAATTCACCCGCTCTTCCAGCCGCTTGGCTTCCAGCGTTTTATTTTCCTGGTTGAAATAGCGCACCTGTCCCCACAGCTCGTCCTGGATCTCATGGATGATAGACGGCATCATATCCTTCGGAGCGATGTAGATATTGGCCGGATAGATCGCTATATCTTTCATCCTTTCTATCAGCTTTCCTGTCAGCGGGTCAAAAGATTCCAGACTCTCGATCTCATCGCCCCAGAAGGTGATCCTGTAAGCATGATCCGCGTACGCCAGGTTCACCTCTACATTATCTCCTGCTACCCGGAAAGTACCTCTCGTAAAATCGGCCGTTGTTCTCGAATACAAGGTATTGACCAGGCTGAATAACAAGGTATTGCGACTAACCTGCTGCCCAAGGCTCAGGCGGATGATGTGATTTTTGAACTCTGCAGGGTTTCCGAGACCATAGATACAGGAAACCGAAGCCACCACCAGCACATCTCTCCTTCCGGACATCAGAGAGGTAGTAGTGCTCAGCCTCAGCTTTTCAATTTCCTGGTTAATGGAAAGATCTTTCTCTATATAAGTATCGGTGGTAGGCAGATACGCCTCTGGCTGGTAGTAATCGTAATAAGATACGAAATACTCCACCTTATTATCCGGAAAAAACTCCTTGAACTCAGCATACAACTGTGCAACGAGGGTCTTGTTATGGGTCAATACCAGTGTGGGCCGCTGCACCTGCTGCACTACATTCGCAATGGTAAAGGTCTTACCGGAACCGGTTATACCTAATAAAACCTGGGAAGGTTCCCCTTTGATCACACCTTTCACCAACTGACTGATCGCCACCGGCTGATCGCCGGCCGGCTGGTATTTTGATTCCAGATTGAATTGCATAGCACTTACTACAACACAAAATACTCCCCTTTGATCAAATTATTTTAAAAATTAAAAGAATGCATGCATTGTAAATTTTTTATTAATTTTATATAAATTCTATATAATGAGAATAAGTTTACTCTTTAGTTTATTCGTGCTGACCCTTACACCTTATCTCTCTGCCCAGGAATGTACGGGAAGATACCGGGAAAAGGTTTTTGAAAAAGTCAAATTGTCCGGAACGATACCTTTTGCATCCAATCCCATGGCAGGCGGGGGACTCCGCGAGCTGAACTATGACTTTTACGAACCTGAAGGTGATACAGCTTCCCAACGGCCACTGGTCATTATCTGGCATGGTGGCGCATTCCTCGATCTTTTCAACAAAAGAAGCCCGGATATCGTCATGATCGCCCATGAGCTGGTTCAGAGAGGTTACGTTGTCATTTCACCGGACTACAGAGGATTAAAAAGCATAGGTTCTTTTCTTAAAGAAAGAGACGTCATAGAAGAAGTGGTCAGATCCGTAATTGACGGAAATGACCTGGTGTGTAGGGTGATGGACGATATAGAGAATAAGGGTAACCCGCACAGGATCAACAAAGATGAGATCTTTGCCGGTGGTGTTTCCGGCGGAGCAATCTTAGGATTACACCTGCTTTTCCTGGAGAACCTCGACCAGATGCCGCCACAGTATGCTGCCTGGGCACGAACAGTAGACGGCGGCAGAGCAGATATAGCACTGGCCAATAAATACTGTACTGCCAACCCGATCAAGGGCTTTATCAATATATCAGGAGCACTGCTGGATACTGCCTGGATCAAAAAAACGGACGTTACGCTGATTCATTATCACGGTGATAAAGATTTTATCGTTCCTTACGACCAGGACCGCCCGCTCTTCGGCTTACAGACTTTGCCGATCATCAACGGAAGCAAGCCTATCCATGAGAAGGCGGTAAAAGAAGGCATCCAGTCTACCTTTGAAGACTATAAAGGCCGCGGCCACGTTCCTTTCCTCAACCTCAACATAGAAGATATTTCCGACCTGCTCAATATAGTTTCCGGCGGACTGGTAGATGAAGCCATTTTCTATGAAAATATAGGAGCGATGGTAGATTTCCTGGCAGCACAGGTCGAATGCGAGAAAGCCGTGCAACCTACACCTGTTTTCAATAATTCCTACCTTGCCCTGAACATCTATCCCAATCCTGCCGACGGTCAGTTCCGGGTGAACCTGGGCAAATCTGCAAAATGGAATATGGATATCCGGGATATTTCGGGCAGGCTGATCTCTTCAGATATTTTCACGGGACAGCAGTTCTCGAAAGATACCAGGCAGCTGAATGCAGGAATGTATGTCGTACAGATCACACCGGCAGATAACAGTGCTTTAACAGGCTACAGCGGTAAGCTCATTATCCGGTAAAATAAAAAACAGAACATGGAGAAGGCCGGGATTCCGGCTTTCTTTTTATCAGATCATCACAACCTGACTCCGCTTCCGGTATATCCTCAATAATTGTTAATATCTTTTACAGGCCGCTTTATCTCTTGGTAGAGTATGCTTTTGTGCTAATTTTGCACCTCAACTATTATGCTTATGAAATTCAGTGAAATCGTATCTATCACAGGTATACCAGGTTTAAAGAGAGTAGTCGGTCAACGTCAGGACGGTCTTATCGTTTCCGACCTGGATGGTAACAACAAAAAATTTGTTCCTTCCCGGAAACACCTTTTCTCTCCCCTGGAAAGCATCTCGCTCTATACTTATGAAGACAGTACCCCGCTGCTGGATGTACTGCTGAAGATGAAAGAAACCACCCCGGTAGACGCCAACTCAGACGCTGAAACCCTGAGAACCTACCTGGCCACCGTGCTTCCTGAGTTTGACAGAGAAAGAGTACATGTTACTGATATCAAAAAATTGATCAAGTGGTTCCATATCTTACAGGAATTTGACCTGATCCAACCTGCTGAAGCTGCCGAAAGCGAGGCCGCTGCAGAATAATCGCTCACTATCAACCTGTTTCCATGGCTGCTCCGATCGCCCGTAAGTCCAGAACCTTTGTATCAGAAGACCTGGTCATCACAGACTGGGAAAGTATCCGTCCTTATTTCGAAGAACTGCTCAAAGCCGGGTTCAATACAGTAGATGATATTGTCCAATGGTTATCCCGCCGTTCCGAACTCGAAAATGTGGTAGGAGAAGAATACCGGTGGAGATACGTACGCCAGAGCTGCGATACCACTAACGAGGTGCTGGAGAAAGCATTCAATACTTTTATTGAACAGATCATGCCACAGTGGATGCAGGTATCCAATGAGCTGAACGAAAAGATCGCTGCCTCTCCGCTGCTGGAACAACTGGATAAGAACAGGTTCGGGATCTATCTCAGGTCTCTTAAAAATACCCTCGAGCTGTTCAGGGAGGAAAATATCCCGCTCTTCACCGAGATCGACAAATTGTCGAACGAATACGGTAAGATATCCGGGGCCATGACGATCGAATACGACGGCCGGGAGCTGACCCTTCAACAGGCTGCAAGATTGCTGCAGCAAAAAGACAGAGCTGTACGGCAGGAAGTATTTGAAAAGATACAAAACAGGCGTTTACAGGATAAGGAAAAGCTGGAAGACCTGTTCGACCAGCTGCTCCGCTTGCGCCACCAGGTCGCCTTGAATGCCGGCTTCAATAATTTCAGGGATTACATGATGCGCTCGCTGGGCCGGTTCGATTACACGGTAGCAGATTGCGAAGCTTTCCATGAGGCGGTCGCTAAGGTCATTGTCCCGATCATCCGCAAAATACAGGAACAAAGGGCGGAAGTACTGAATCTCTATCCGCTCCGGCCGTACGATCTGGATGTTCCGGTACACGGAGATCACCCGCTGACACCTTTCAAAGAAGCAGACGAGTTGCTGGCCAAGTCCATCACGACCCTGGGCGCAACAGATCCTTATTTTTCCTATTGCATAGAAACCATGAAAGTAATGGGTCATCTGGACCTGGATTCCCGCAAAGGAAAACGGCCAGGCGGCTATAACATGCCGATGCCGGAGACCGGTGTTCCGTTCATCTTCATGAATGCCGCCGGAACACAGCGCGACATCATCACGATGGTCCATGAGGCCGGACATGCCGTTCACTCCTTCCTCACCAAAGATCTTGAGTTCGATTTTGAACAGAACTTCGGCTCGGAGGTCGCGGAATTAGCCTCGATGTCCATGGAACTGATGACCATGGACCACTGGAATACTTTCTACAGCGATCCTGAACTGTTGCAGCGGGCTAAAACCGAACAGCTGGAAGGCATACTCGGCGTACTGCCCTGGATCGCTACGGTCGACAAATTCCAGCACTGGATCTATACCCATCCTCAACACAGCCGGGAAGAACGCAAAGAGGCCTGGCTCCAGATCCTGAAAACATTCTCGACCGGACTGATCAATTGGGACGGGTATGAAGAAGCACAGGCATATAGCTGGCACCGTCAGCTCCATATCTTTGAAGTGCCTTTCTATTATATCGAATACGGCATCGCACAGCTGGGCGCTATAGGCGTCTGGAAAAACTTCAGAGCGAATCCGGAACAGGCGATCCGTCAATACAAGGCAGCCCTCTCACTGGGCAATACCGCTACTATTCCTGAGATTTATGCCGCAGCCGGTGTCCCGTTCGATTTCTCCGAGCAAAACATCAGCCAGCTGGCAGGTCTGCTCTCCTCAGAACTGCAGCTCAATTAATTTCTACACTGGTCTCTCATTATTTCGGGCGGACGGACGGGTATTCGCCTTGTATCTCTGCTTCGTTACCCTTCACAGAGGATATCGGCTCATCCCCTGCCGCGCTATCGCCGGAAAAAACCTGTAAAAGGTGGTACGAGCCGTCCGGATTTTATTCAGTAAAAGATAGAGTTATTTACAGGATACGTATATTACCTGCCATTAACAGTCAGAACTATGAAGGCGATCTATTTAGTCAGGAACGGTGCCCCGGAAAAAGCGTTTGAATGGCGGGATATTCAAGTCCGAGAACCACAGGCAGATGAGGTCGCCATAGAAACGGAAGCAGCCGGTATCAACTTCGCAGATGTTTCTGCCCGGTTAGGTAATTACCGGGACTGCCCGCCTTTACCTGCCGTGATCGGGTACGAGGCCGTAGGCCGCGTAACTGCCGTAGGAGCACAGGTCAAAGATATTCAACCTGGGCAACGGGTCGTAGCCTTCACCAGGTTCGGCGGATACAGCCAATGGATCTGCCAGAAAGCACTGGCGGTGGCAGTCATTCCCGAAGATATGCCTGCCGGAGAAGCGCTGGCGCTGGCTACACAATATTGCACCGCCTATTATGCCAGCCATGTAGTCACCAATGTTCTACCCGGAGAAAAAGTGCTGATCCAGGCGGCAGCCGGTGGTGTGGGAACAGCCCTGATCCAGCTCTGCAAGCTGCGGGGCGCATTCATTTACGGTACTGCCGGTTCACCTGCCAAGCTGGATTACCTGAAAGAGCAGGGCGTAGATGTTGGCATCAACTACAACCGGGAAGATTTTGAAAAGGCTATCTCCGAACCTATAGATGTGGCCTTTGACTCCATAGGCGCAGATACTTTCAGAAAGTGTTACAAGCTGCTGAATAACGGAGGCCGGCTGGTCGGCTACGGCGCCGCATCGTTCACAGACGCGCACCAGATACTGTCCAAAGCGAAAAAGGCGCTGGAATTCGGCATCTATCATCCGGCACAATTGCTCATGGAATCCCGGTCAATCATCGGTGTCAATATGCTGAGAATTGCCGATCACAGGCCGGACCTTTTACAATATTGTATGCAGCAGGTCATTCAGCTGTACCAGGAAGGAAAGATCCGTCCGCACGCAGGAACCATGTACCCCGCCGCCGACCTGGCCAAAGCGCATGCCGATATGGAGAACCGAAAAACAATCGGTAAGATCGGCATCCTCTTCTAGGATCCGGAAAACGATCAGTTGACCCGCTTTACGTAAAACTTACCTTCAGTGATGGATAAAGTGCCTGTTCCGGTAAGTTCCCTGACCGTACCGCTGAAAGTACCTTTGATATAGGTTGCTGTCAGGGTATCCACCGTAACATAAGCATCCGAAGGATAACCGCTGCCGTATGATTTACTATCATTACTGCTGAAAGAAAGCAAAGCTCCGTTATAATAGGTCCCTTTATTTTCATACCCGGTATAAACCGTATCCCTGATCGGCGTTCCGTCGAAAAGCTGTATGGTAAAACCTGTATTTTTAGTTCCGTCGGAACCTGTGATATTGCTGATGTATTGCGAAGAAGCGCTGGAAAAAGTAGCCAGCAAGGCGGGTTGGTCATCTATTACATGATCTGTTCCGTCAGCTTTGAACCGGATGTAGTATTCAGTATTTCCGCCGGTTTCTTTAGGGTCATCCTCCTCGTCCTTTTTACAGGAAACGGCCAAAAAGATCATCAGACAGGTAAGAAGATATAAGTAACTCTTTTTCATAAGCGCAAATTTGCAAAGGTGAACGAACCGATATTATTTTAAAAATAACAATACACACCTTAAAATTCCAAAGATATTGATCAGAATAACAGCAGATTACCTAAACTTAAATAACTTTTACCCAAATCTGTACCGCATCACCGGATGGTAAATCTTCCCTGCTTATCATCATTACTCATAGCGGAGTGCTTCGATCGGATCCTGGCGCGAAGCCTTGACAGCCGGATAAATCCCTGAGATCAGACCGACGACCAGACAGAACGCCACGCCCATCATGATCCATGCCCACGGAATGATGAAAGCTCCGCCAATCAGCACAGAGACGATATTACCGATACCGATACCTAACAGGATGCCCAGTCCGCCACCGAGCTGGCAGATGATGATCGCTTCCAGCAGGAACTGTGTCAGGATATCATTGCTCCGGGCGCCCACTGCTTTCAGGGTACCGATCTCGCGGGTGCGTTCCGTGACAGACACCAGCATGATATTCATCAGGCCGACCGCCGCACCGAATAAGGTAATGATCCCGATCACAAACCCACCTATGGTAGCATAAGACAGGTTCTCCACCAGGAGCTCGGATACACTGTCGCTCTTCATGATCTCGAAATTATTGGCATCTCTGGGCCCCAGCTTACGGGCCAGTCGCATGGTTCCGATGGCAGCCTGGACCGCCTGTTCCATTTTCTCCTGCTGCTCGACCTTGATACCGATCACGTAAGAGGTAGCATTATTCTGGTAAAACTGCCGGCAGTTATTGATCGGGATCAGGGCAAAATTATCCGAGGTCAGCATACTGGAGCCTTTGCTCTCGAATACCCCGATCACGAGGTATCTTCTTCCGTCGATCAGTATGGATTTTCCGTCTATGTCCAGCTCCGGACCGAAAAGCCGGACCGCTATTTCATTACCCAGGATACAGACATTGCTGCCGCTTTTAAGCTCATTACCGGAAAAGTTACGGCCGCGCATAAAGGTATAACCTTCTACCTCCGGATACTGGTCATCGACACCGAAGATATATATGTTGGGATTGGATTTTTTATCCCGGTATTTCAGCGTAGCGATCATATTCCCGATGGTCTGAACAGTTACGGGATTCCCGGTCTTATGCAGTTCCTGGAACTTGATCGCTTCCAGGTAAGTGATCGGTCTGTATGTTTTTGGCGGATCTTTTGCCCGGCCTATACTGACGGCCAGTCCTTTATTCCTGATCTTAAAGGTATTGGCGCCCATGCTGCTGAAGTCTTTGTTGATATAGCTCTTCAGTCCGTCAATAGCGGTCAGGATACCTACCAGCGCCATGATACCGAATCCTATGATGCAACAGGTAATAATGGTACGGGTACCATTCTGCCGGATAGAATTAAAAGCTAAGACAATGACCTCTGCGATTTTCATAAGGACGGATCAGGCGTAAAATTCACTATAACCCATCAAAGGAACTACTTTTAATTGAATAATTCTCTAAGATCGTCCTGCCCTTCTTCATCCTCTCCGGCAGAGAACATGCCGCTGGTGATATCGCCAAACCTGACCTTTACATCCAATGGAAATTTGCTGATGAGAGAATGGGCTGCCATGCCGTGCAGCACAAATTCCATCCAGGTATAGACCTCATTTCCTCCGGCTGAAGGGATCATCCTGTTCACCAGTTTCCTGAGCTGCGGCACATTATCCAGCGTTGCCCGGTAAGCGTCGTCAGGCTGGTCGACCGGAATATCCAGCGTATTGCCTTCTTCAAACCAGCGCACGATCAGCTTATACGGGCTCTCGCCCTGAAGCTTTTTGTACCGGGACGGATCAGGGAAATGCACCAGGAAAAGCTGACGGACGGCTTTATCCAGCAGATGCCGGCTGACCTGTACGGAACCTTCCTGTTCCCCTTCATAAACCAGCTCTATCTTACCGGTAATAGCCGGCAGGATGGCATGGAAATCACTGATCCGCACCTGCGTATGCGCCTCATCATTGAGCAAAGCCCGGCGCTCCGCAGCACTGTATAAGGTCTCCATAGCCGCGATCGTCAACCTCGCCGAAACGCCGCTTTTTTCATCCACATATTCGCTGTCCCGGGCAACCAGGGCGATCTGTTCCAGTAAATCAGCAGCCAGTTCCGGCACCTTTACCATTTGCTTCTGCTCAGGAGCAGGATGTGCTTCCTGTGCTGTAATCGCCTTGGAAATAGCGGCAGTTTTGGGATAATGGGTCAATATCTGGCTCTCAATCCTGTCTTTCAGAGGTGTAACAATACTTCCCCTGTTCGTATAATCTTCCGGGTTAGCGGTAAAGACAAACTGGATATCCAGCGGGAAACGGAGCTTGAAACCCCGGATCTGTATATCGCCTTCCTGCAGGATATTGAACAATGCTACCTGTATCCTCGCCTGGAGATCCGGCAGCTCATTGATAACAAAGATACTTCTGTGACAACGCGGTATCAACCCGAAATGCAGGACCCGCTCATCAGAATAGCTCAGTTTCTGCGCTGCTGCCTTGATCGGATCTATATCCCCTATCAGGTCTGCCACACTGACATCCGGCGTAGCTAATTTTTCACCAAATCGCTCCGACCGGTGCACCCAGTCTATCGGTGTGTCATCTCCCAAAGATGCGACCTGCATCCGTCCGAAATAGGACAAAGGCCGGAAAGGATCGTCATGGATCTCTGATCCGCTGATCACAGGCATGTATTCGTCCAGCAGGTTCAGCATTAACCGGGCGATCCGGGTCTTGGCCTGGCCACGCAGACCTAATAAAAGAATATTGTGCCTGGACAGGATGGCCCGCTCTATTTCGGGAATGACACTGTGCTCATATCCCAGAATACCTTCAAATGGATTTCTACCCGCTTTTAAATGACTGATCAGGTTTTCTCTCAGCTCCTCTTTGACCGGCACTGATCTGTATCCGGATGCTTTAAGCGCACCAAAGGTGGAGATGGCAGCAAGCTCATCTCTTGAAAATTGTTTCCTGGGCATATTTATCTGACTCTTCTTTTCTTATTTCTTTCATAATCGGCAAAAATGAACTCTCCCAGACCATTAAGGCTGGTGAAGAAAGCTTTGCCTTTATTGATCTCTGTGAACTCTTCTACAAATTTCTGCAGGTAAGGATCCTGTGCGATCATAAAAGTAGTGACAGGTACATTTGCTCTCCGGCACTGCGCGGCCAGGCTGTAGCACCTGTTCATGATCTTCCTGTCCAGGCCGAAGCTGTTCTTGTAGTAATGGATACCTTCTTTGAGACAGGTAGGCTTGCCGTCCGTGATCATAAAGATATGTTTGTTGGGATTTTTCCGCCTTCGGAGTATATCCATGGCCAGCTCCAATCCTGCAACGGTATTGGTATGATAAGGTCCTACCTGAAGATACGGCAGGTCCTTGACAGCGATCTCCCAGGCGTCATTACCGAAAACGATGACGTCCAGCGTATCTTTAGGGTAGCGGGTCATGATCAGCTCTGCAAGTGCCATAGCCACTTTCTTAGCCGGTGTGATCCTGTCCTCACCATATAAGATCATAGAGTGAGAAATATCTATCATCAAGACGGTGGAAGACTGTGAAAGATGTTGCGCTTCCCTGATCTCCAGGTCCGAATCCAGCAACCTGAAATCGTCGATCCCATGATGAGCATAAGCGTTCCTGATCGATTCTGTAACCGCTATCTGTTCGGGCTGGTCGCCGAACTGGAAAGGCCGGATCTCCCCGGTCTGCTCCTCCGCACTTCCTGAAAATTTCGTTCTGTGGTTGCCCCGGTTTGTTTTTTTCAGCTTACCGAAGATATCTTCCAGCGACTGCTGCCGGATCGAGCGATCCATTTTTGCAGTAGGATTCAACACCGAAGGATCTCCTTGTTGCCGCTGAAGAAAACCTTTCTCCTCCAGTTCCCTGATAAAATCTCCTATACCGTAATTTTCATTGCTCAACTTATAACGCTGATCCAGCTCAGTCAGCCACTCCAGCGCCTCTCCTGCATTGCCTGCTGTCAGCATGAGTAGTTGCTGAAATAGCCTCAGCAACTGGTCAAATGCTGTACCGCCTCCCTGAAGTAGCGGAATATAACGGGTAAAGAGATCACCTTGCATAAAATAAAATAACTGAATTTAAGCGAAGAAGTTGCGGAATAAGCGCTAAAACCGGATCCGGATGGATCATTTCCCGGTTATTCCCGGTAAATACAACAAAGAAGCAACATTGTATTCACCTGTAAACACTGATAGTTTGCGAACTTTGAGTATCCTTTTATCAACACAGATTTAGCATGGATGATCTGCTCGCTGCCAGGAGCCAGATGGCACTCAGCCTGGGTTTTCACATCGTTTTTGCATGTATAGGTATGGTGATGCCGTTTATGATGGCAGTAGCACATTACAAATGGATCCGGACAGGTAAAGAAAAGTATCTCCTGCTGACCAAGTCCTGGAGTAAAGGTGTAGCCATATTCTTTGTTACCGGTGCTGTTTCCGGCACTTTGTTATCTTTTGAGCTGGGTTTATTGTGGCCCCGGTTCATGGAGCACGCCGGTCCTATCTTCGGCATGCCGTTTTCTCTGGAAGGCACAGCTTTCTTCGTGGAAGCGATCGCCCTGGGTTTTTACATGTACGGCTGGAATAAGTTCAGCAAATGGTTTCACTGGCTCACCGGCGTGATCGTCGGGATTTCCGGTATAGCTTCCGGTATACTTGTAGTAGCCGCCAATGCCTGGATGAACAGCCCCACAGGCTTTGAATATGTCAATGGTGAATACATCCATATCGATCCTGTGCAGGCCATGTTCAATGATGCATGGTTCTCGCAGGCGCTGCACATGGTCATCGCCGCCTTTTCTGCTACCGGATTTGCAGTGGCCGGCATTCATGCGTGGAATTACTTCAGAGAGCATCATCCGGCTTTTCATAAGAGTGCCTTCCGGATAGCCCTGGCTATTGGTTCAATAGCTGCTCTTCTCCAACCTATCAGCGGAGATATATCCGCTAAAGATGTCGCTAAAAGACAACCTGCAAAGCTGGCTGCAATGGAAGCCCATTACCATACAGAAGAGCGGGCCCCGCTGATCCTCGGAGGTATTGTAGATGAAAAAAATGAATCCGTCCGATATGCTATCAGGCTCCCCGGCGTTCTGAGCTTCCTGGCGCACGGCAATTTCACCGAAGAGGTCAAAGGTCTGGATCAGATAGCCAGAGAAAACCGGCCTCCGGTAGCTTTAACTCACTACAGCTTCCAGGTCATGGTAGGTTGCGGTATGCTCATGATGCTCACCGGGCTGATCTTCCTGATCGGTCGCTGGAGATTTCCAGCATGGCTGGATCACCGGTATTTCCTGTGGCTGGTGATGGCCTGTACTCCTCTCGGATTCATCGCCGTAGAAGCGGGTTGGATGGTCACCGAGCTGGGGCGTCAACCGTGGATCATCTACGGACATATGAGAACGGCAGATGCACTGACACCTATGCCGGGCATACAGTATTCCTTTTATGCTTTTGCAACGATCTACCTGCTGCTGGCAGTTATGGTGACCTGGCTGATGAACAGGCAGATCCGGTCTGTCAATGAGCTGTATTCTTCTGCTTCCATTCAAAATTAAGATTATGCTGACTGTAGTGATTACCTTCTTCTGGCTCTCTATCCTGCTATATATCCTGCTGGGAGGAGCCGATTTCGGCGCAGGTATTCTGGAGCTTTTTTCAGGTAAAGCCAATGCCGACCGCACCCGTAAGCTGACCTATCACACCATCGGGCCGGTCTGGGAGGCCAATCACATGTGGCTGATCATTGCGGTAGTGATCTTATTCGTAGCATTTCCGAAGATATATGCTGCATTTTCTACTTATATGCATCTACCTGTTCTGCTGATGCTGGGCGGCATCATTGCGAGGGGAACAGCATTCATCTTCAGGCATTATGACGCTTACAAGCACGACAGAAGCCAGAACCTGTATAACCTCATCTTCATGGCTTCCAGCCTGTTTACACCTTTTATACTGGGCATGATCGGCGGCGCCATGATCAGTCACAGTATAGATGTTGAGGGTAAACACTTCGCCGATATCTTCATCAGGCCATGGATCACCCCTTTTTCAATATCGACCGGTATACTGAGCTCGATCATCTGTACTTTCCTGGCGGCTACCTACCTGATAGGAGAAGCAAAGGAAGAAGCGACCAAAAATTATTTCCGGAAAAAGGGCTTCCGTTCCTCCTGTCTGATCTTCTTCTGGGGAGGAATAGCGCTGATCACCGGTAAAATAACGGACGTTCCTTTATTGGGAAATATGATCCGTTCCTACTGGAGCATTGCAGCCGTATTACTGGCAGGTATCAGCCTGGCGTATTACTGGTTCATCATCGGCCGGAGCAACAAATGGCGCTTAAGGCTGACAGCCGGCGCAGTGGTCACTTTTATCATGGCAGCAGCAGGTGTGGTGGTCCACCCGGAGATCATTACTTTCAGCCACGGTGCAGGAATGGATCTGTACACTTACGCAGCCGAACCAAAAACCATCCGGGCTTTAGGATGGGCTCTGATCCTGGGAAGCATATTTATCCTTCCGGGCGTAGCGCACCTGATCATCAGCTTCCAGGTAAAAGATTAATTGATATGGATGCGATCAATAGTGATCAGATCGCTGTAAGGAACTTTTTCGGATACAGATCTGTGTACAAACTGTTTAACGATCAATCCATTCCGGATAACAAAGATACCCGGCATCTGGAAGGGATCCTGCGCCCTGTGTCCTGAAACACCCAGTCTTATCAAAGTTCCCCGCCTGAACAGGGATAGAAGGTCTTTGATACCGAATAACTGGGAAAGCGTACCTCTTTTCAGCTGAAAACCTTTGTACAGGATCAGTTCCGGATCACTGACATTTTCAAGCTCATTCAGGCCGAACCGGCACAGCTCCCGCTTCGCTTGAGGATATTCCATCTGATGGATCAGAACGATCTTGACACCTTTATCTTCTATCATAGCCCTGTTTTTGGCTACATCTTCGAGCATTTCCCTGCAGAATGTACAACCGAAATGTCTCAGAAAGACCAGCATGATCGGTTGCTGATAAGATAGGTCCAGGAGCACATTTCCTTTATTCGACTGGTGCCAGGAAAGCAATTCCCTGGTGTCATGCTCCGTAAGCTGAATGATCTCCCGGTCCAACAGGTAATCATGCATGTACACATTGTACAAGATCAACCCGAAAGGCAGCCACCAGATCATGTCATTGGTGATGTGCATGTGCAGGATCACCAACGGCAAGTCATTACTGAGATAATAATATAAGAAACCTAAAGGAGCAAAGATCTTCATCAGGAGACCTACCAATACGACCGGCCAGTGCCGCATCGGGTTAGTAGATGCGATCAGGTAACCGATACCCATGACAGCGGTCATCATACCTATACTTTGCCAGAGCTGCACATACCTGGGCAATTCCAGATCGGCGATCCTGAACCAGAAGCCGGGAAAAAAAATAACAGACAGGCCCCAAGAGACACTATAAATGCCAGCTACTACAAGCAGAGCCTTCATCCATTGACTAGTTCTTGAAGATATCAATCGCATTATAATTATACTCCTAATATCTCTTAATAACCACTAAGATGCGGCAATGTTTAAGATAAATTCTATCTGATCAGCAGGATAGATCCCTTATCCCTGCCGACCGAACCATCCGGGTAGACCACCTCATAATAGTAAGAATAATTATCTACCGGGGCAGGTTTTCCTTTGTGCTGGCCATTCCAGCCATAAGTCCGGATATTAGCCGGTGTATTTTCAACTTTATAGACTGATTCACCCCAGCGATTAAAGACTTCCAGTTTTCTCACTACAACACCTTCGACACCTGTCAGTATATACAATACATCGTTCTTACCGTCTCCGTTCGGCGAGAAAGCTGTTGGCAGATAGACGCTCAACGCCGGTAAAACTTCTATGTTGATCGTATCAGTACCTTCACATCCATAGAAATTGGTGACGGTAAGCACATATTGAACAGATCCTCCCGGCTTCGCTGCAGGGTTGGCACAGTCGCTGCACGACAGGCCTGTTGCAGGATTCCAGCTATAAGAGGCAAAGCCGTCTCCGGCACTGATACCGCTTACCTGCTGGGCAGATAAAGATACACTCTCTCCCTGACGGATCGTCATATCTCCGGGCAATGTTACCGTAACCGGGTCTGCTTGGACAATACTTATATTTTCTGTTGCGGAACAACCATTAGCATCTGTTACGACCAGTGTATAAGCACCTGTACTGAGGTTGTCTATTATCATATCGCTGACCGCTGCGCCGTCAAAAGTAATCTGGTACGGAGCCGTGCCGTTTTTAATTTCCAGGATAGTAACTGATCCTGATGTTGATCCGTCACATCCTACAGGATCGATACCTAATTCCACCTCTACATTCAGGGGAGCTTCTGGAATAACGATCGTACCATTCTGGCTACACTGACCATAAGTGATCAGGTAATTATAAGAACCTGCTGCTTTTCCTGCGATCGTATTACCGGTTTCGCCGGTACTCCATGTTACAGTATAACTTCCGTTATAATTCACCTGTAAGGTTGCAGAACCATTGTCAATACCTGAGCAGGACGGCGCCTGCACATTCGGAGTAACAGCCAGGTTACCTCCACCGGTGATCACCTGCACGGTAGCGCTGCCCGTACAATTATCTTTTGTGACCGTTACCGTATAGGTTCCTGGAGTGTTCACCGTAATAGCTTTCGAAGTCTGACCATTGGACCAGGTATAAGTATCAAAACCGTCTGAAGCAGTCAGCAAAGTTGAGCCACCCTGACAGATAGCAGTATCACCGGTAATCACCGGCTTTAATTCACTGCCAATATTGACGACAACACTATCGGTCGCTTTACAGACACCGTTATCTAAAGTTACTGTATATGTTCCCGATGACGATACGTTGATAGTACTTGCTGTAGAACCGGTAGACCAGCGCACCTGCGCTCCGTTTGCATTCACAGATAAAGTTGTCGAACCGCCGGAACAGACCTGCGTATTACCGGATATGGTCGCATCCAAAGGAGCACCCACCTGTATCGAAACTGTAACCGGGGGAACATTGCAGTCATTTTTAGTCAGCGAAATGCTGTATGTAACCGTCTGGGCCCCGCTTCCATTGTACACAGGAACCTGGTTGATGGCACTGACGGTACCGCTTCCACCGGATAAACCTGTCACACCAGCAGGCGCACTGACTGTCCAGGTGTAATTTCCCTGGTTCTCTAATTCAATATTGATCGGGTTGCCGGAACAGACGCTGGCCGGGGCAGATTTGATTTTAAGATCTGTATCCGCACAAACGACATTCAATGATGCGCCCTCCGCTACGACTTCTTTACAGACCGCTTCATCGGAAGGTTGTACATAAGCTTTAAAATACACCTTTTTACCGCAGAGGTTGCTGCTGGCACTTACGTTAAAGGTAATAGAGTAAGGATCGTTAGGTTTTAAATAATTACTCAGATCAGGAACCTTACAGGAATCCTCCGGTTGATTGATACGTATGCTACCATTTGCAACTGTAGCCCACTGGAAATCGTTATCTACAATATATTCACCATTAAGGTTTTTCACACCGGTCAGATCATAATTGAGAGAATCTATACATTTAGCACAATTCTTCAGGGCCATAAAATTTCTCCGTTGCTGATTTCCACTGGACACATTGGTAAATGCGCCCATCGATCTTTGACAAGCATTCTGCATAACATATACATTATGGCCAGATCCGCAAAGTGTAGTCAGATCATAGCTGCTTGTCACATTAGCACTCATATAAAAAATAACCAATGCATCTGCCGGTATGAAATCGCCGGGACCTGCCGGAAATAAATTCAGATTGCTGCAGGCACCTGTTCTCAAACTATTCATGAAAGCAGCAGACGGCCTTTGGATCGAACAGGAACCACTACCAGTATTGATAGGTTGATTATTAGCCCCTTGAGTGTTGGTACCGGAATTTATCTGAAACTGCAAATCAGAAGCATAAAAACCACTACCGGAAGAGAAAATGAAAAACTCGTTATCCTCTTCTCTGCCTCCGGCATCACAACTGTTCATCATGATCATCAGCAGGTCCGGACAGACAGCAGGACAGCTTTGTTGTTGTAATTCCGGTAAATTGGTTGTTCCGATTAATGCTCCCTGCGTACGGGGATCGAAGTTTTTGTCTTCACTATAGTACCACTTGATCGTGCCTTTTGAAGGCATCTGTATACCATTTACACTTAAAACGACTGATCCGGGAGCACAAATCGTCGCCGTAGTATCGCCATCCACACGTAAATCCTGTATGGTAGGGCATTGACCCTGAACATTCATAAAAATGCCCGTCAGTACCCAAAAGGCAACTATATGTATAAACTTCTTCATTTTTGGAAAAATCAGCACAAAGTTAGAAGTTATCCGTAGTTTATAGCATGCAGGTTTTGATTTTTGCGATTCACCACATTTAAATAAGGATTACGCAATAAAAAAGTTAAATACCTGAAACACATAAGGAAAATGTTCAGAAAATTTCAAAACATATTAATAGGAACCCGTCTTAAAGCCTTCACCGGGCTGCTAAAAACAACGTTCTTAAAGCAGGCGCTTAACTTAAATGACTGAGCAGCTGATAAGCGATAAAACTACCGGAATAGGCCAGCAAAGTCATATAACCGATCTGTATAAGCGGCCACTTCCATGATTTTGTTTCTCTCCTTACAATAGCCACCGTACTCATACACTGCATGGCAAACAGGTAAAAGATCATCAGGGAAATAGCGGTGGCTATGGTAAACACCTGCTTGCCGGTATCACTGAAGACAGCTTCCTGCATACGTTCCCGGAGCAGCTTCTCGTCTTCTTCATCTTCTACCGCATACAAGGTGGCCATAGTACCCACAAACACTTCTCTGGCTGCAAAGGAAGAGATCAGTGCAATACCGATCTTCCAATCATAGCCGAGCGGCCTGATCAGCGGTTCTATAGTTTTCCCGACAAGACCGGCATAAGAAGCTTCCAGCTGATGTGTCGTGATCAGTTGCTCTACCGGTATCTCCTGGGACAAGGCATATTCTGCATACGCTCTTTCTTCCGCTCTCTTCATAGCTTTTTCAGGTCCGTAAGAGGCCAGGAACCATAAAAGTATGGACACAATAATGATGACCTTTCCCGCCTCAAAAGTGAACGTTCTGATCTTTTCAAATACGGTCAGGAATACGTTTCTCCAATGCGGCACCTGGTATCTCGGAAGCTCCATGAGCAGGAAGCTCTGTTCGTCTGTTTTCAGAATTTTATGAAATACCCAGGCTGAAAGCAGGGCCACCAAAGCGCCTAATACATATAATCCCATGAATACCAGAGCTTGTAAGCTCAGCCAGCCACCTAACTTGACCGGTGGAACAGCAATAGCGATCAGGATGGTGAATACTGGTATCCGTGCCGAACAGCTGATCAGCGGTGTCACCATAATGGTAATCAGCCGTTCTTTCCAGTTCGTGATGGTCCGCGTAGCCATCACGGCAGGGATGGCACAGGCGCCTCCTGAGATCAGGGCGACCACGCTCCTTCCGTTGAGACCGAAACGCCGCATGACACTGTCCAGCAAGTACACTACCCTGGCCATATAGCCTGATTCTTCCAACAGCGATATCAGGAAGAAAAGAATAGCGATCTGTGGAACAAAAACGACTACTCCGCCCAGGCCTGCAATAATTCCCTCAGTAACCAGGTTGCTAAAAACACCTTCCGGCAATACATTACCGAGGAAAGTTCCCAATCCCGCAAAACCGATCTCTACCCATTCCATAGGTTTTTCCGACCAGGTAAAAATAGACTGGAAGACCAGCAGCATCAACACAAAAAAGATCAACAGACCGAAAAAAGGGTGCGTCAACACCTTGTCCAGTTTCCGGGTCAGGGGACTGACACCTTTCGATTCCCGGTGGCTGCAGACATTAACGATAGGCGCGATACGCTTATACCGGCTCATCATCTCATCCAGCTGCAGACTATGCGTATCGAATCCGTATTGCTTTCTGAGGCTCTGGATATAAAACTTATGATCTGATGACAACTGCGGCAGATACTGAGCCTGGTGCGCCAGCAATAGCGCCTGATAACCGGAAGACAACCCGGTCATCTGCATAATATCTTCCGCGATCTGCTTTTCGGCAGCAGACAGATCATAGAAAGGCTCCGGCTGGCTTTTTCCCAACTGATGATCGATCGCTTCTATAAACTGGGGTATACCTTCGCCGTTCCTTCCGTTCAGCGGTACTACGGGAACCGAGAGCCTGGAAGACAATTCTGCCGTATCTATCCTGAGGCCGTCTTCGGCTGCCATATCTATCATATTGATTCCCAGTACCACCGGAAAACCCAGGTCCCTGATCTGGGTAAAAAGCAACAGGTTCCGCTCCAGGTCATTGGCATCTGCTATATACCCTATTACGTCAGGATATTTCACAGAAGCATTGTCCAGCAAGACACTTAAAACCACCCGCTCATCCTCAGATGTAGGATACAGGCTATATAGGCCCGGAAGATCTGTCACTTCGGCTTCACCGGACTTTGGCAACCGTATGAAGCCTGTTTTCTTATCCACAGTAACACCCGGAAAATTCCCTACCTTCTGACGGAGACCGGTCAGAAGATTGAACACAGACGATTTTCCTACATTGGGATTTCCTACTAATGCTACCTGGTGTTGCTGATGACTCATGTACATTCTTTATTCGATCACGATCAGGGCAGCCTCTTCTTTCCTGACGGCCAGCGCCAATTGGCTGAACTGCAGAAAATAGGTGGCTCCTGTCAGTGATTTTCTCACTATTTGCACCTGTGTACCAGGTATGACTCCCATGGACATCAACCTGGATGCCAGCATATTGTCCCTGAAAGAGGCGACAACAGCACTTTCTCCGGATTTAAGTTCACCAAGAGTCCTCATAAATTAGATTTAGAATCAGTATGCAAAAATAGATTTAGAAACGGACTTAACATTGGCATTTGAGCTGCCTGGAGACAGAATACCTAAATTCATGTATGTATACCCATGATTGTGAGTATTGAATAATAGATTATACCTAAATTGGAATATGAGATATAGCAATTCTGTGACAAACTTCAGAGAAAAGTACCGGAAGGAAAATATTGCCACGCACTATAACGGGTTGCTGCATTTTATTTTCACTTCTGCCTGGTGTATTTCCATTATCACAGCCTGCATCTGCCTGACAGACCAGGTATCCTGGAAAGAATGGCTGATCCTGCCCTTCACTTTTATATATACTAATTTTATATAATACATAGGACACAAAGGTCCTATGCACCACAAAAGGAAACACCTGGAAAAGGTTTTCCAGCGCCATACGCTGCAGCACCATCATTTTTTCACTCATGAGAATATGAACTGTAAAGATCACCGGGATTTCAAGGTGGTGCTGTTTCCTCCCGTTCTGCTGGTGTTCTTCTTTTTCTGCTTCGTACTGCCGGCTTCTCTGCTGATCTACTGGCTTTGGAGTGCGAATGCCGGCCTGCTCTTCATGGCAGGCATTCTGGCTTATTATCTCAATTACGAATGGCTGCACCTGACCTACCATCTCCCGGATGGACATCCGGTCACCAGGTTGCCTGTCATCAGATCACTCAGGACAGCCCATCTGCACCATCACGACCCTGCGCTGATGCAGAAATACAATTTTAATATCAGCTATCCGCTGTTTGACAAGATCTTTGGTACCTATTACAAAAGCTAAGCGATATAAACGGTCTTCACATTGGTGAATTCCCGGATACCGAAGAAGGAAAGCTCCCGCCCGAAACCACTCTCCTTGATACCGCCGAAAGGCAATCTCGGATCTGAACGCACATAATTATTAATAAAGACGGCTCCTGCATCTATCAGCTCACGGCCTACTTTTTCGGCATATTCTATATCCCTGCTGAAAATAGCCGCTCCCAATCCGTAAGAAGAATCGTTGGCCAGCATGATGGCATCTACCTCATCTTCCGCCCGGATCAATGCCGCTACAGGGCCAAACAATTCTTCGTCGAAGGCAGGCATGCCCGGCTGCACATTGCTCAAAACCGTAGGTGGATAGAAGGCACCGGAATTAGCGGGAATATATCCGCCCAACTCCAGCCTGGCGCCGGCTTTGACCGAATCTCTTACCTGCTTGTGCAGCTCATCCCGGAGCCGTATGGAAGCCATTGGTCCCAGATGGGTAGGTTCTGCCATCGGGAAACCCATGATGATCTTATTCATCTCTTCTATAAACTTTCTGGAGAAGACGTCATAGATCTCTTTGTCTATAATAAACCGCTTGGCCGAAATACAGCTCTGGCCGGCATTGAGCAACCGGGAAGTCACACAAGCCTTCACGGCAGTAGATATATCCGCATCATTCAGTATGATATAAGGATCGCTGCCGCCTAATTCCAGTACACATTTCTTCAGGTATTGACCGGCAAGTGCCGCTACCTTTTTACCGGCATCTGTACTGCCGGTCAGGGATACCGCTTTCACGGAAGGATGCTGAACACAGGTTTCGACCCTGTCAGAAGAAATCAGCAAGGTTTTGAACAACCCGGGCATCGCTCCGGCTTCTTTAAAGATCTTTTCTATTTCCATGGCGCATGCCGGCACATTGGAGGCGTGCTTCAGCAAAACCGTATTTCCGGCCATCACCGCAGGAGCTGCACACCTGAAAACCTGCCAGAAAGGATAATTCCAGGGCATGATCGCCAGGATAGTGCCCAATGGACGATAGCTTGCATAACTTTTGCGGGCCTCCGTTGGTATCACGGTATCCTGCAGCATCTCTTCGGCATGTTCTGCATAATATCTGCACACATGGGCACACTTCTCTATCTCCGCTATACCCGCTGAAAAAAGCTTACCCATCTCTTCGGCCATCAGCCGGGCAAAAAAGATCTTTTTGTGATCGAGAATATCGGCGATCCGATGTAACAACTCCGCCCGTTCTACGAAAAGGCTCCTGCTCCAGATCTCAAATGCTCTTCCGCTGATGTCTAAGTATTCCTGTAGTAATTCTTCAGAAGGAGATTCAAAGGAATAGGCTTCTAACCCGGTAGCAGGATTAATGGATTGTATCATCATCGGACGGTGAAATTAATCAGTCTGCCTCAATATCTCTAATACTTGATCCAGATGAATTTATCAAAAAAACAATAATAATATCCACACGCTTCCGCCGGGTTCGCAGGCAGGTGAAAAAGGCAGCTTTACATGCTGAAAAAAGTAATAATACCAATCAAAAATCTCACCCGGAGAAGGGTATTATAAAACACCGGACCCGGGCGGTCTTATTATTCTTTCCGGCGCTTATTGAGCTCATCCCGGACCCGGGCGGCTTTCTCGTAGTCCTCGTTATCCAGCGCCTCATTGAGCAATACTTCCAGCTCTTTGGAAGTATACACGCTGAAGTCGGAAACGCTGGTCTCTTCCGGTTGCTCCCGCTCCTGCAGCTCTTCCGCAGTATCTTCCTCCATATCCATCAATTCCATACCGGCAGAATCCAGGATAGAGGAATAAATGTATATCGGGCAACCGTAGCGGATAGCCAGTGCAATGGCATCAGAGGTTCTCGAATCTACGATCTCCTCCTGTCCCTCTCTTTCACAGACCAGCTGCGAAAAGAAGATACCATCGAGCAGCCTGCTGATGATCACTTCCTTGATGCTGATATCGAAAGTTGTCAGGAGGTTCTTGATCAAATCATGGGTCAAAGGTCGCGGAGGAGTCATATTTTCCAATGCGACAGCTATAGCCTGGGCTTCGGAACTACCTATAACGATAGGCAACCTCCTGTTACCCCTGGTTTCTCCCAGCACCACTGCAAAGGAATTATTCTGTGTGATACTCGGCGTAATAGTGATAATTTCTAACAATATCTTATTGACCATAACTTATGCCCACAAGATACAGCGAAAGTTAGAAATAGGCATGAGCAGCGATATTAAATAAAGATAAGATCAAATATACACGACGAAATACATATCAATATCTATAATACATAAAAGCATATTTCTTCAGGTCACCCTCGTGGTACGAATTATTTATATTTGTATTGCAGATACATACAGATGAAAAAGAAAAGCGGTTTGATCAGGGCAGTTAAAAAAGCGAGGCGGGAAATGGCTGTCGTACAAGGTGCCTATGACGGCCGCTTTGCCCCTAAAGTGGTTAAAGACAAGAAGAAGGAGAAAAGCAAAAGGTCTTGCCGGGACTTCAGGCATCACAGCTAGTATCCGCCCACAGGGACGGTCAGATAACAGGCAGCCGGTTGCGGATATGGCAGAGTAACGCGCAAGCGGGCGCAACGGGGAACATGCATCACGCAGTGGGCATTTCCGAAGTGGAGCACGCGATCCCTTTCCGGGATGCGCCCTGAACCTTTAAAAATACGTTCGTGAAAATATATGCAGGATATTATTTCCGCCTTTTTAAAGGATGGCAAGAAGTATTTTCTTTACGGTAATAATATTAACTTTGTACCGGTTTGTTATGTCTAGTTTTATTGAAACGATCCGGCATGCAGTGTTCAAACGTTTCGTGAATAAAAAATTGAACAGAAACGTTCAGCACCGGCCAGTGTCTATCAGCATCGCGGCCAAAGTAGGTATACTTTTCCAGGCAGATGAAGATGACCAGCGACATGCGGTGGAACACTATGCGGAACGGCTGAAACAGGAGGGTAAGGATGTACAGCTATTAGGCTTTCTGAAGCGCAGAAACCATAGCATCGACTACCTTTTCCCTTACATCTCTAACAAGGATGTAACCTGGTACGGTAAACCGAAAGGCGGAACGATCGGATATTTCATCAAGTATCCTTTTGATATCCTGATCAACTTTGCTCCTAAAGAGCTGGTGCCTTTCGAGTACATTTCGGCACTTTCCCATGCCGGTTTCAGGATAGGATTCAATGAAAAAAACCTGCTGGAACCCTACGACTGCATATTGCTGGCGGAAAGCAAAAACGACACTAACGGACTGATAAAGAACATAGATAAATACTTATCCTGATCATATATGAGCACTCCCGATTTCAGAGGTGTAGGTGTAGCGCTGGTAACACCATTCGACACTCAAAAACAAGTCAACTACGACGAGTTTGAGAAAGTCATCCACTACGTCATCGACAATGGCGTAGATTATATAGTAGTACTGGGTACTACCGGTGAAACCGTAACCCTCAATCGCGAAGAAAAGCAGAAGCTGATCCAGGAAGCCGTGCGCATAGCTGACGGGAAAGTACCTGTAGCAGCCGGTTTCGGCGGTAACAATACGGCTGAAGTGGTGAATGATCTCCAGACATATGATCTGGAGGGCGTAGCAGCTATCCTCTCTGTAACGCCTGCCTACAATAAGCCTACACAGGAAGGTATTTATGAGCACTTCAAAGCTATCGCGCTCAGCACTCCGCTCCCGGTCATCTTGTACAATGTGCCGGGCCGGACAGCCAGCAATATGCGGGCTGCCACTACCCTCCAATTGGCCAACGAATTCGAGAACATCATAGGAATCAAAGAAGCCAGCACCGACTGGGGACAGATCCTGGATCTCGCCCGTAACAAGCCTGACAATTTCTTTCTGATATCCGGCAATGACGACCTGATCGTACCGCAGGTGACCTTAGGATTTGACGGGGTGATCTCCGTGATCGCCAATGCCACACCCAAGCTATTCAGCACCATGGTACACAAAGCCCTCGACGGCGATTTCGAAGGATCGCGGAAGATCCTCTTCGAACTGGATGAGCTCATCGCCATGATGTTCGAGCAGGGTAACCCGGCCGGCGTTAAATGCGCAATGGAATACATCGGCATCTGCCAGGATGAACTGAGGCTGCCGCTGGTACCTGTCAACTACGATCTCCGCAAACGGATCGGCCAGAAGCTGGTCGGCCTGGGCAAAGAGTTTAAAACCCTGATCGGGGAAAAGGTCCTGGTGTAGGATCACAGATCGGGAATAAGATTCCGCCTTTTCATTTCCCTGGTATGCAATTGCAGCTCCCTGCCCATCTGGCCGGATACGCTGCTGTTTTCCTGTGCCCTTCTGATCAGGTAAGGGATCACTTCCCTTACAGGCCCGTAAGGCATGTACTTGGAAACATTATAGCCGGCTTTGGCCAGGTTGAAGCTGATATGGTCACTCATGCCCAATAGCTGGGCAAAGTTCAGGTGAGGATGATTCGCCGGTATATGCTTCTGCATGGCCAGTTGTACGGCCCTCATCGAGCTGGCCTCGTTGTGCGTGGCCACACAGACAGCCACCTTTTCCAGGTTTTCTATTGCAAAAGCGACCGCTTCATCATATGCCCGATCCGTATCCGCTTTTGAATGCTGAACAGGATTGGGCAATCCATGCTTCCCGGCATACGCCTCCTCTTTTTCCATATAAGCACCTCTGACCAGCTTGGCTGCGTATATGAAGCCCTCTTCCTGCGCCTGCCTGACAAAAGACCGGAAATTGTCCAACCTGTCGCGGAGGTACAGCTGTATAGTATTGTATATGACCGGCTTCTCCCTGTTGTATTTCCGCATCAGCTCCAGCGTCAGCTCATCCAGCGGGCGCTGTATCCAGGATTCTTCCGCATCTATAAAAAGTATGATACCTTTCTGAGCGGCTAATGCTGCGATATCTTCGATGCGCTGCTGACAGGTATCCAGCCACTGCTGTTCTTCATCCGTCAGGGCAGAGCCGTTGTGCAGTTTCTCCAGTATATGGAACGGGATAAGAGAGGTAAACTTGGAACAGACGATCCGGACACCCGGATGATCCGCTGCAAAGTGGATCGCCTGCCGGATCGCAGTAGCCGTCTTCTCAAAATCTTCTTCCGACTCCTTGCCTTCCACACCATAGTCGAGGATCGAATCTATACCGTACCGGTACAGCTGAGCGATCTTTTTTTCAGACCTGGCCAGCGAAGTACCGCCGCAGAAAAGGCTGTACACCGTAGGCCGGATGCCTAATTCCACCGGGAAGACGATCCCGCTCTTCACCAGCTTATCCGCTATAAAGATCCCCGTATTGACCAGCGTATTGAAGCTCATCATCTTAAAAATGCTGTAATCCCTCATCAGGGCCAGGTCTCCTTTGTAAGCAAAAGCCAGTTCCGTATTGTCAAAGTCAGGCAATTGTCCCATATGTTCCGATTGATTTACACTTCTATCCTGCTACACTGCTGAAATCTTTTTGTCCGCTTCAGCGCTGATCTATCCATTCATCCGTAAAATGACGGATACCTTTCTCCTGAGAGAATTTACCTGTATTATATTTCGCCGAAGCATTCCTGGCGATAGACAAGGTATTCCACGCTGTATTCTTAAGCATCTTGGCAATGAACACGATCTGCCCGATGTGATACGGATAGTGCGCCAGCTGCCGGTTGAGCGCTTCTACCACTGTGTGCCCTTCATTCCGGATATATACGATACGTTGCAGATCTTCTTCCCGCAACGCACTGACGGTATCCAGCAATATTGCCCAGCCACTGTTCCAGTCCGCCCACATTGCATCAGCATTTTCGTACGTATTGACAAACTCTCCGTCCCGGTCCCGCCAGGGCTTTTCACCATCCGAAGTAAGAAAATCAGTGAACCGGGAGCGCATATTTCCTGCCAGGTGCTTAACGAGTACTGCCGGGCTGTTGCTCTCCTCATTATATTGCCAGAACAACTGTTCCTCAGCCAGCTGCTTCATCGCTTTTTCAGCCAGCTGTTTGTAATAAACCAGCTGCTTATACAAACTTTCCAGGTATTGCATGATCAACACATTTACCTTTTAATATCGTAGTTTTTCACCACAATATGTCCGCTGTCCGAAAGTGTAATATAACATTAACAGGGCACCGCCAACCATAAAACTAAACCTGTGTTTCATATAAAAGGGAAATTCAACCGGCTGTTTATCAGAGGCTGACACCTGGTAAAAGAAGATATCAGGGGGATTGTTGCACACCGCGCTATCCATCCGGCTACCTTCGGGGACAGGCCCGCTCAGGTGATCCTCCTTTCTATCGCTATCCCGATGGAATATTAGCTGTATAATCATTAACTTTCGGCGGTCAATTTCTTTTGAAGATAAACCCGTAAACGTTTAAAAAACTATATCATGTCATACGTACAAACACCTAAAAAGGTAGCCATCGTCGGCTATAACAGGATCCCTTTCGCCCGCCAGAATACAGCTTATGCCGAAGCGAGCAATGAGGATATGCTGCTGGCTACCCTCAACGGACTGATCGACAAATACAACCTGCAGGGAGAGCTGCTGGGAGAAGTTGCCGGAGGCGCCGTGATCAAGAGCAGTGAAGAGCAGAACCTCATGAAAGACACGATTATGAAGACATCTCTGCACCCGGGCACACCTGCGGTAGACCTGCAACAAGCCTGCGATACAGGTATTGAGGCAGCCATCTATATCGCCAATAAGATCGCACTGGGCCAGATCGAAGTGGGTATCGCCGGCGGTGTAGACTCTACCAGCCAGGTACCGCTGCTGCTGAGCGATAAGCTCCGGAAGACACTCCTCGCCATTTCCAGGGCGAAGACCAATGGTGAAAAGCTGAAGCAGGTACTGAACATCCGCCCGGATTACTTCATACCGCTGGCGCCGGCCAACCTGGAACCGCTCACTGGTCTGTCTATGGGCGGACACACCGAATATACAGTAAAGTACTACAGGATCGGTCGAGCTGAGCAGGATCAGCTGGCTTATGAAAGCCATAAGAAGATGGCCAAAGCCTATGATGAGGGTTTCTTCGACGATATGATCACCCCTTTCAGAGGATTGAGCAAAGACAACAACCTGCGGCCGGATACCACGCTGGAAAAGCTGGCTACCCTAAAACCAGCTTTTGACAAGAAAGGCAACGGCACCATGACCGCCGGCAACTCTACGCCGCTTTCCGACGGTGCATCCTGTGTCCTGCTGGCATCCGAAGAATGGGCGGCAGCACACCATCTTCCTGTTCTGGCTTATATTTCTTTTGCGGAGCTGGCCGCGATCGAGTACGTACAGGACAAGCATAATCTCCTGATGGCGCCGGTACTGGCAGCAGAAAGAATGTTGAGAAAGGCAGGTCTGAAACTGCAGGATTTTGATTTCTATGAAATTCACGAGGCTTTTGCAGGTCAGGTGCTGGCCACCCTGAAAATATGGGAAAGTGAGGAGCTCAGTGCCAAATTCGGCATTCCTGCCCTGGGCGCCATCGACCGCAGCAAGCTGAACGTCAAAGGCAGCAGCCTGGCAGCGGCGCACCCATTTGCAGCTACCGGCGGGCGGATCATCGCCACCCTGGCTAAGCTGCTGAATGAGAAAGGTTCAGGCAGAGGCTTCATCTCTATTTGTGCTGCCAGAGGACAAGGCATCACGATGATCCTTGAAAAATAAAAAAAGCAGTTTCTTACTGTTAACAGTTATTGGCGAAAGCAGGGTTATGGAAGTTTATCAAGCTTCTCTCCTGCTTTCGCCAATGTTGTTTATAAATTTCACCTGTTTACCTGAATTGTTCCGGCTTCAGTTGTTTAGCGGCGGATTCCGCTATCATTATGATCCGCTTTTTCCGGGTGACCTGTTGTCTGGCCAGCACCAGCCATTGTAAGATAGCTTTCCTGGCAGACTTACTCAGACTCATAAAATAGTCTCCGGAACCAGGCCTCAATTTAAATTCCGCTTCCAGATCATCAGGTATCTTCAATGTCTCTGCATCGTCCAGAAGTGTCCATGAACCATTCTGCTTTGCTGCTTCGACACTTTCATAACCTGCCTGGGTCATCAATCTCCGATCCATAAGCGACTGCACTTTCTCCTTATTGATTTTTGACCAGACGCTCTTCAGCTTTCGCCGGCTGAAAAGCTGAATAAATTTTTCGTCATCCACGGACCTTCTGACACTGTCTATCCAACCAAAGCAAAGCGCTTCTTCAACGGCCTCAGGCCACGACATCACAGAAAGGCCGGATTTCTTTTTATAGTAAACAAGCCAGACGGACTGTTTTGTCTGGTGATTTTCTTTAAGCCATGCTCTCCATTCCTGCCGGCTGGCAGGACAAAATGATTCTCTTTCCTTTCCGGTCATCCTCATTAGATTGCTGTTAAAATAATGCTCACAATTGCAATACCTGTCAGATGATACAACCCGGTTATGATGCTATAATGAAACGGACGGGGCATATTGGGATTGATAGCGATATTAATTGTATTGGACAACAAATATCCGACACCTATCAATAAAGCAAATGCTAAAGCTTCATCCAGGGATTCGATCTTCAGCGCCTGGAGCAGGACCGCGCTGGTGACCGTGATGACCAGTGAACAAAGAGCTGGACCTATTATAAAAACCGGCTGATTATTTTGCAGCGTTTCATTTTCACGACCCAAGGAAATTTGATACTGCTTACGGAAAAACAATGTGAACCATAAAGCGCCAAGCGTAGCATACGCTGCAAAAGCGAGCACAACGCCGGTCCAATTCAAATTTGTAAAGTGACTCATCATGTACTTGTCCATTTCAGGAATGATACTGCAAACCTAAACCGACCGGGTGACAGCCTTATGTCAGGGGTATATGTACAGGTCAATAATATTTATCAAAATATTCCTGTAAGGTCATCTTATGGGGTGTAAACTTTTCCGGAAGAAGTTTCAGCGCCTTTACCCTGTCTAAGCGAAAATACCGGAATTCTTTTCGCAGGCGGCACCAGGCTACCAACAGCCAATTCTCCTGCGTACTCAGCAGCGCAAAAGGTTCAATGATCCTGGAAGAGCGTTCCTGAGCTTCATTCATATATTCTATATGGACCAGGTTAAAATTGGTCAGCGCGAACTGCAATTCAGACAGGTTATTACTGGTTCTTGCCCTGTCAATATTTTGATCATATCTCGTTCTTTCAGTAAGAAGATGAGCTTTATCCTTTACACTCTGCCTGAGTACAGACCTGATTTTGTCAACCGCTTCCGTATAATCCTTTACAAAAGAGGCATCTTTATTTTTAAGCACCAACTGCTCTGCAAGAACAAGCGCATTAGCCTGCTGCTCGGTAAACATGACCGGCGCAACCCGGTAATGCTCCATCAGGGAATATCCTTTCCCTTCCTCTGTCACAACAGGTACACCGGCCTGCTCCAATGCTCTGATATCCCTGTAAATGGTCCTGATGCTCACTGAGAATTTAGCAGCCAGTTCAGATGCTGTCAAAAGCCGCTTTGTTTGCAACTGGGTCAGGATCGCAGTCAAGCGTGCAAGGCGGCTGGTGTCATTATCATTCATACTTCAGGTTTTCAGACACGGATATCGATGACATGAATATAAATAAGTGATATCTGTTTTATCCTTTCAACCATGCTAAGCGGTCAAACCATACTTCATTCCTGGAAATCTTTCCCTCCCGCAACTCTACAATATCCAGGCCTGTCTCTACCAGTATCTTATCTCCGAGCGGAATCTCTGCCTGCCACTTGAGCGTACAGCCCTTTTCCGTCGGGATAATCTCCACTGCAGTCCAGATCCAGTCAGGATTGGCAGACAACAATCTTTCAAAATAAGGTTTTAAATTCTCTTTACCGGAAATTCCCTTCCTTTTGGCCGGATCTGCATAAAAGCAATCATCCGTATAAAATTCCAGCAGCTTTTCCGGCTGATTACCGGTCCAGCTGGCCAGCCAGGTGTTTATGAACGATTTCATTTCCATCCCTTATATTTTTGAGTAATGCGCTTTGACCATGAATTCTACCCTGATCCCATTCCATATACCCCGCCGAATACTTTCCCTGTATGCTCTTATAATACAATACAACAGAACCGACACCCGGCAATACCTGTAACAGCTCAAAATGAAGATCAGGATATTTCTGCAGAGCCAGTCTAAAATACGCTTTCAGCGCTGCTTTATCATAGATCTTTCCCTCGTTTGAATATCCTACCTGCTGTATCACCGGGGAAGTAAAGTCCATCTGATCCACATAATGCTGCATAATCTGCCGGAATCCACTCCCGGGCAAACCGTTCAACAGCCGTCTTATCTATGAACAATAAGTTTTTCTGAAGTTGAACCGAATATCGGCGGGGTTTCCACTCCAAGCATCCCGATATATATATATAATTGCGCACGATGATGGATCTCATGTTCTGTCAGCGCCCGCAGCCATTTCCAGCAGGTGATCGGCTGACCGGTCGCAGATAACACCTTTTTCTGCAGGTATGCTTCCGAAAGCGTACTCAACAAGGCAGTACTCTCCTGATAGGTGTCTCGCAGATACTTCCTGACAGCTCCGGGTGCGTCCGCATACGCTTTACCACATCCTCTGTATGCGGCCGGGCGACCTAAAACACATTCTACATAGACCCACCGCTCAATATTGGCAATATGCCTGATTATATCAGCAATTGTAAATTTCCCCTCCTTATAGGACCAGTCATAATGCTCATCCGGAACGACAGCGATCACCCGCTCCGTTCTTTCACGGATACGCGCATAATAAGACAGGTATTCTTCGATACGATCTATTCTCATATATAAGGTAATTTAACCAGGCACATTCAGCCCGCCCTCAATGACAGTAACACCTTTCCCTGACAACCGTACCCTGTCACCTGATAATCGTATTTTCACCTCGCCGCCCCGCTCAGATGCCTGGTAGGCCAACAGTTCTTCTTTTCCGAATCGCTTTCCCCAGTAAGGACCTAAGCAGCAATGTGCCGAACCGGTCACAGGATCTTCCGGGATACCGATCGATGGTCCGAATACCCTGGAAACAAAATCATAAGGACCTCTTTTCGTTCCGGCAGTCACTACTACCGGCTCATATTCCTGCAGGATATTCAGATCAGGTTGGAGAACAGGTATTTGCTCCGCGTCTTCTATCTCCAGTATGAGGAAATGATGCATCCTGGTATAACGGATGACCGGAACTCCGATAGCCCTCTCCAGCCGAGTATCTTCCGGAAATCTCTCTTCTCCAAATCCCGGAAAATCAAGATGCAGCCACTCTCCTTCTTTCTCTACGGTCAGCTTTCCGCTAAGCGTATGAAATGTCAACACCTGATCCTGCGGGACAATTCCCTGCTCCCAGAGAATATGCGCCGTAGCCAAAGTCGCATGACCGCATAAAGGGATCTCCACTTTAGGAGAAAACCACCTCAGCGCATATCCGTCGGACAATGGCCGGACAAAAGCTGTCTCCGGCAAAAAATTCTCGGCCGCAATGGTCTGCATTATGTCATCCAGCAACTCCTTTTCCAGCAGACAGACCGCTGCCGGGTTACCTTTAAAAGGAATATCTGTAAAAGCATCAGCCTGATAAAACGGAATTTTCATATTTCAGAATTTTAAAGGTTATTTCTTCCCGGTCAGGGAAATGGATTGATAGCCTCTGTTCATCAGGTAAACACTACCCAGTATGGTCAGCATAGCTATAACGGTAATGGTTGTGATCTGCTCATCCAGGACAAGGTATCCCAACAGAACTGCCACGATCGGGTTGACATAGGCATGGACTGAAACCAACCCCACCGGCAGGTGCCGGAGTGCATAGAGATAACAGATATAGGAACTGATAGAACCTATAGCTATGAGATACAATAATGCCCAGAAAGTATCATGGGTCATAGCATGAACCATTCCCCAGTTTTCCAGGAAAGGCGATACCAGGAGCATTGCTATACCTCCTATGGCCAGCTGTAAGGCAGCGTGTATGAAAGGATGATTGTTGCCCGGATGACTTTTAAGATAAACACTACCCAACGCCCATCCGAAAGCAGAAAACAGCATCACAACAGCACCCCAGAAATATTCCGGTCTGGCAATATCCGTAAAATGATCTTTAAAAATCATCAGAAGACCTGCCAGTCCTAAGAACAAACCTGCTACAATGGTACCATTGACGGCTTTGCGCTGCCCTTTGGCCAGGTTGATCAGCACAACATAAATCGGCATAATAGAAACTATAATGGCAGCCAGGCCACTCGGGATAAATTTAGCAGACCAGGCAACGACGCCATTACCTATAGTGATCATGAGGATACCCGGTACAACCTGGTTACGGATATCTTCCCAACGGACTCTTCCTCCCTTACCTATCAACTTTGCAAAAGTCAACAACAGCAATCCTGCCATGGTCTGGCGGATACCTGCAAATAACAGTGGCGGGAAATCTGCAACACCTATCCGCAACGCCAGGTAAGTAGTTCCCCAGGTAAAACAGATAAATGCTAGTGCCAAATAAGCTTTCGTGTTACTATTACTACTATCCATATCCTACATATTCTTCTTCCGGCAGATAATATCCATCATCTTCAATGACGAAATAATTTGTCTTTCTATTCAAATCTCTGCTTATTTTTACCTATAAAACAGATGCAGTTTTTTTATTTTAGAGCATAACAGTTTTATACTGAATTAAGAAAACGTAAACTCAGGATATTAAAACTTAGCTGTATTTAGGTCACTAACGGGATAAACTTTGCCCGGACAATAATTCTCCGACTTTTATACAGGAGAAAGTAAGCCGACAATTTTAAGCATGAAAAACAGCAACGGAGACCATGAATTAAGATACCAGAAGATCGCAGATCTGATCGGTCAGCAGATCTATTCAGAGGTATTGCATATCGGAGACCGTCTCCCTTCGGTCAGGGAAGTGAGCAGGATCTACGGCGTCAGTGTCAGCACAGCCTTGCAGGCCTATTACCAGCTAGAGGCTAAAGGTCTGATCGAGGCCCGGCCACAGTCCGGTTATTTTGTCCGGTACTGTGTACACCGGTTTCCGGACATTCCTTCAAAAAGCAAACCGGTCATTAAATCCCGGATGGCGGAAACAGAGGCAATCATTTCGACAGTATATGAGAATATCTCTGCACAGCTGAAAGCCAATTTTTCTGTAGGTGTTCCATCTTCAGAATTGTTGCCGGTTGCCAGACTAAATAAAGCATTGACGGAGGCGATCCGGAGTTTACCGGCCAGCGGTACTGCTTATGAGCCGATACAAGGTAACCTGGAACTTCGCCGACAAATCGCACGGACTGCTATCCACTGGGAAGGCACTATGACAGAAGACGATCTCATCACTACAGCCGGCTGTATGAATGCACTTTCTTATGCCCTGATGTCCGTTACACAACGCGGAGATACAATTGCAGTAGAAAGCCCGGTCTATTTCGGAATTCTACAGCTTGCCCAAAGCCTGGGCCTCCGGGTGATCGAGATGCCTACTGACCCGATCACCGGTGTAGATATCAGCACATTGCACAAACTCTTACAGAACGGGAAAATCCAGGCCTTTGTATTGGTGAGCAACTTTAGTAATCCTTTAGGATGCAGTATCCCGGATGAGCACAAAAAAGAGATCGTACGCCTGATCGAGCAATACGGCATTCCGTTGATCGAAGATGATCTGTATGGTGACGTTTATTTCGGCAGAACCAGGCCTAAAAACTGTAAAACCTATGACGAAAGCGGACTTGTCCTCTGGTGCAGCTCTGTGTCCAAGACTCTGGCACCGGGTTACAGAGTGGGCTGGTTGGCTCCCGGGCAGTATATGGAGCGCGTAAAACAGCTCAAGATGTTCCATTCCGTATCATCTACCACATTGACACATGAGGCTATAGCTCAATTTCTGGCCAACGGACGGTATGAGCATCATCTGCGAAAACTCAGGAACACCCTTCATGGCAACAGCCTTCAATATGCGCGAAGCATCAGCGAATATTTCCCGGAAGGGACTAAACTCAGCCGGCCACAGGGTGGATTTATGCTTTGGGTAGAGATGAACACCGGGTTTGACAGCTATGAATTCTACAAGGAAGCTATGCGATACGGAATCAGCATTGCTCCGGGGAGAATGTTTACCTTACAAGAGCAATATCACCATTGTTTACGCCTCAGCTACGGTATCTCCTGGAACCCGGGAGTAGAAGCTGCGCTGAAACAATTGGGCAGAATCGCCAGGGAAATGAGCTGAAGCGGCACCGATTCTTACTTTATCTTCATAAAACAAAAAGGGAGCATTCAATGAATGCTCCCTTTTTTATCAAGAATAAATTATAGACTATGGTCTGCCTGCTTTGTATCCAGGATGTGGAGCCGGCGGGTTGCTGGAACCTGTCTCGCCTTGCTCAGCAAAACGGAACTCAACTCTGTTATTCTGGAACTTCTCAAACTCACCACCTTCAGAAGCGATTGTCTCGCCTTTGTACTTAACGATGAATCTGTCTCTGGAGATACCATATTTCTCAACAAGGTAATCTACTGCAGCATTTGCACGGGACCAGGCCAACTGTTCGTTGTACTTAACGTTCTTAGTGCTTCTGGAGATACCAGTGACAACTACCTGCTGATCAGGATTTTCCTGCATCAATTTAGCGATCTGATCCAGCTCACCAAACTGATCTTTTCCAACACCATAACGATCAGGACCGAATGCTACTACCGGGAATACTGCAGCTGGTTTAGCAGCTACTGCTTTTTCATCGCAGCATTCTTTAGATGCGAAACCGTCATAAACGTTTTTGCAGTCAACGATTGGTAACAGCGGAGAAGAGAATGGCTCCGGATCTTCGCAATCAGGGCAGCCATCACCATCACTGTCTAATAAGCGACCTTTTGTATCTACAGGACAATCTGGTTTAGTATTAGGTTCGAGGTCATAAGCATCGTCTACGCCATCACCGTCAGAATCTTTGAGTTTATCACCAGGTGCTTCGTATTTACGCAGATAAACTGCTTGCGGGTTATCCCACCACATTGGAATCGTTCTCTTTTCTTTATTGCCCAGGAACACCGATACTCTGGCGGAAACATAGTGGTATGTGTCATAATACCTGGTCAGGTCACCTTGTTCAGACCATCTTACTCCATCGAGCAGGTCATCAAAAGTGAAAGAGAGTCTGTGCTCCAGACCCACAGAAAATCTTTTCTTCTTACCTACCAGTGCTTCTACGCCAAGACCTACTGTTCCGATAAAGTTATACTCCCTGCCGAAGAGATCCGAATCACTTTTGTGTCCTTCACCAACGGTCTCATAGTCCCGACCTCTTGGTCTTGAACCATAAACGTTATCATAAAGATATTTTCTGGCATCTCTTTTTCCGCTTGGAATATCACTCAGGATAGCGTTGTACTGATAAGGATTCCCGTTATTATCCAAGGCATCTACCCACGTTTTATAGTTCATAACACCTCCACCTATATGTGCATACAGGTTAAAACGGGATTGCTGACGGTGCATCAGCATAATATTGGTCAGGTTGATCAATAAGGATGCCTGGAGATCCAGGATGTCCGTCTTGTAGTTATCAAACGCCACTGTTACACCTGCATCTCTGTAACCAGTGTTTCTATATGCAGTGTTTCTATATGAATCATTGGCATTCTGCAAATCACCTCTCAGCGACCTAGGTTCACTGTTTTGTCCCCAGGTTCTGTGAAAACCAAATTCATATCTCGCAGACAAAATGTAGCTGATGTTATGTCTAACAAACAATGAAGTTCCGAATCCGCCTACAGCCCTTACATCACCGCTAATAGCAGAAAGACCGCCGGCCACACCAAGCGCCAATTGTCTTTTTTGACGAGGAGCATATAGGGTATCACCGTTAATGTAGGCTTCTAACTGGTCCTTATTCTTTTCTTTGACACGACTAGCCAATGGCCAGTACTCTTCAGGTAGCTTATTGTAATTTTCAACTTCACTACCCTGAGCAGCATCCTGCGCAAAAGCCGGCAAAGCCGAGAACGCTGCAAAGACACCAAAAAGAGTAAATTTCTTTAAACCCATAAGTCTTAATTTATTATTTGATAGGTATTTAATTACAAATATACTTGAACACTTTTAAAAAGTGCAACCTGCACAATAAAATAAGTTGAAAAGTATTCAAGAAAATATAAACTTTCCGAAATATTTAGATATTAAATCAATAAGCTCTTATATTTTTGCCTTCTACATAATTTGCAAAAGCCTTTAAAACGACCCTGTTTCCGCCCGGCGTAGGGTAATTTCCGGTAAAGTACCAGTCGCCGGTATGATTAGGGCAAGCGAGATGTAAACCTTCTATCGTCTGATAAATTACCTCAACTTCCGGAAGAATATTTTCAGGTTTAATGATCTCTGCGATCTTGGCAGAAATCTCATCAGGGGTAAACGGTGCGTATATTTCCCGGACAACATTCACCATTTCTCCGATCGGCTTTTGTAACTCTAGCTTACACTTTTCGTATACCTCTCCGATCAGGGCTTCCTGTCCTCTGTCTTTCAATAATCCGACAGCAGCATGGAATGCTACGAAAGATCCCATCTTGGACATATCAATACCATAACAGTCCGGATAACGGATCTGCGGGGCAGACGAGACGATGATAATCTTCTTTGGCTGGAGCCGGCTCAACATGGTCAGGATACTTTCCCTGAGGGTAGTGCCTCGCACGATAGAGTCATCCAATACGACCAATGTATCTACCTGGTTGCGGACAATGCCGTAAGTCACATCATAAACATGGTGTACCAGGTCATTCCGTGAATTATCTTCTGTAATAAATGTCCTGAGTTTGGCATCCTTGATGGCAATTTTCTCGATGCGGGGCATCTGCTTCAGGCTATCGGCAATCTCTGTGAGACTGCTTCCTTCAGCCTGCGCTTTCGCCAATTTATGTTCGATCGCTTTCTTACTGAGCTCATCGATCATACCGTAGAAGGCCACTTCCGCGGTATTAGGTATATAAGAAAAGACCGTATTTTCCAGGTCATAATCAATAGCTTCCAAGATCTTAGGTACAAGGAAGCGACCAAGATTTTTTCTTTCCTGGTATATCTCAAAATCACTTCCTCTTGAGAAATAGATCCTTTCAAAGCTGCAGGCCTTTCTTTCCTTCTTAGGTGCACACTGGACATTGGTCACAGTACCGTCTTTTTTAATGATCAGTGCGGAACCCGGATCCAGCTCCACTACTTTTGAACGGTGTACATTGAAGGCAGTCTGGATAGCGGGACGTTCAGATGCCACGACGACCACTTCATCATCCTGGTAGTAATACGCCGGGCGGATACCATTAGGATCTCTCAGCACAAAAGCATCCCCATGTCCGACCATACCGGCCATCACGTATCCGCCGTCGAAATCTTCAGAAGAAGCTTTGAGGATACGCTCAATATTCATATCTCTGGCGATCAGATTGGTAATCTGGATATTGTCCAGTCCTTCATTCTTATACTGGCGGAAAAGCCGCTGGTTTTCCGTATCCAGGAAATGGCCGATCTTTTCGAGTACGGTCATGGTATCCGAAAGCTCTCTCGGGAATTGTCCCAGATTGACCAGGTGGTCGAAGAGCTCATTAACATTGGTCAGGTTGAAATTACCGGCAACGAACAGGGTTCTAGTCATCCAGTTATTGGCCCGGATACGCGGGTGGCAATTGTGCATGCTATTTCCTCCGTGCGTACCATAGCGCAGGTGTCCCAGCAGCAATTCTCCCATGAACTGAAAGTTCTGTTTGACAAAATCCATATCCTGCAGGCTTTCCAACTGTGCATCGGACAGACCGGAAAACTGGGAGAAAATAGTTTCAAAGATATCTTTAATCGCCTGACTTTCAACACTTCTTATTCTATCGTAATAGCGGGTGCCCGGTTTACTGTCCAACTTGACCGTTGCGAGTCCTGCCCCGTCCTGTCCCCTGTTGTGCTGCTTTTCCATCAACAGGTACATTTTGGTTAAACCGTAGTGCAGGTCGCCGTACTTTTCTTTGTAATAAGACAGAGGTTTGAGAAGTCTGATGAGTGCAACGCCACACTCGTGCTTAATGATATCGCTCATGATAAAAACCTGAGCTTAAAATTAAATAATTTTAGCCACGATCGTCTCTAAACTTACGCCTTCTGCTTCGGCTTTAAAATTTCTTATCATTCGGTGGCGCAATATCGGAAGGGCTACTGCCTTGACATCTTCTATATCCGGCGCATATTTTCCATTGACAGCCGCATGCGCTTTCGCTGCAAGTATCAGCGACTGCGAAGCTCTCGGTCCGGCTCCCCAGGAGATAAATTCTTTAACCACTGAAGAAGCTCTTTCGCCTTCCGGTCTTGTAGAGGCCACCAGGCTTACTGCATAAGATATGACATTATCTGTAACCGGCATCCGCCTGATCAGCTGCTGATAGGCGACAATTTCTTCTTTGGAAAGTACTTTACCGACCTGATAATCAATATTCTGAGTGGTCAGCTTAACAATTTTAAGCTCTTCCTCAAAAGTCGGGTAAGTAAGACTGATATTGAACATGAAACGGTCCAGCTGTGCTTCGGGAAGCGGGTAAGTACCTTCCTGCTCGATCGGGTTTTGTGTCGCCAATACAAAGAACGGCAGATCCAGCCGATGTTCATTTCCTGCTATGGTCACCGTACGTTCCTGCATGGCTTCCAGCAATGCGGCCTGTGTCTTCGGAGGTGTCCTGTTGATCTCATCAGCCAGAATAATGTTGGCGAAGACCGGTCCTTTAGTGAACCTGAAATTCCTGTTCTCATCCAGGATTTCAGTACCGATAATATCTGAGGGCATCAGGTCAGGTGTAAACTGGATCCGCTTGAAATCCAGATCCAGCACCTGTGCAATTGTTTTTACTAATAATGTCTTGGCCAGGCCGGGCACTCCTACCAGGAGGCTATGGCTGTCACACAGTATCGATAAGATCACTAAACGTACGGTCTCGTCCTGACCAACCACAACCTTACCGACCTCACTTTTCAGTTCTTTGTACTTAGCAGCTAACTGGTCTATTCCTGCGACATCATTCTGAAACATACACGCTTACTTATTTTGCGAATTTACCAGCCAATCCTGAACATTAGGACAGACTTTGTATTCGTCATTGATAAAAATATATGACTTTTTGGAACGTCTCTTAATCCATTCTTCTATGATCCTCTGCTCTTTTTCGTTTTTGGCAGCATCAAATATCTTGGTATAATCCTGGCTCAGGTTAGCCACATGCGGCGGCACCTTGGAATCCACGCGGGCGAATCTGAAAGCATAGCTGCCATCCTGGGTCTGGTAAGCCTCTACCGTGGAATATTCCTCTTCTTCCAGTTTCTCGATCATCTTAAAGAGCGCCGGATCCATTTGCTGCGGTTCCATAATAGTTCCGCCTGTTTCATAATTGACCACACGGCCGCCATTGTTTTTGGACTGTTCATCATCTGAATACGATTTTACCGCTTCAAAAAAGGTCAGCTCTTTTTTAATCACCGCATTCCTGACTGAATCAGCCTTTTCTTTTGCCAACACGATATCTTTATTCGCCGCCTGCGCCCGGATCAGGATATGGCTCACATCGATCTGTTCACCCAGGCGCTTATTGAGCTTGATCAGGTGATACCCGAACTGGGTTTTAACGATATCAGAGATTTCCCCATCTTTCAGCTTATAGGCAGCCGCTTCAAACTCAGGCACAAATGTACCTCTTGGCATCAGGCCCAATTCACCACCTTCTGCCGCTGATCCCGGGTCCTCCGAATATAAGGTAGCCAACAGTGAGAAGTCTTCTCCTTCGGACAATCTCTTTTTCAGGTTCAGGATCTTGTCCAGGGCCTGCTGTTGTTGTTGCTCCCCGACTTTCACCTTAATGACCACCTGGGAAACCTCATACTCCGTGTTATAGAAAGGTAAGCTGTCCTTCGGGATCTTATTGAAGAAATCCCGTACTTCCGTAGGTGTAACAGTCAGTCCCTCCACTATTTTATTACGCATCCGCTGCGCCAGCATCTGATCCCGAATATCGTCTCTGAAATCCTCCTTGATCGCCTCAATCGGCTTATTATAATATTCTTCAAAGAGTGCCCTGGATCCCAGCATACTGACATAGTAATTGATCTTCCTGTCCAGCTCACTGTCCACTTCTTCATCTGACAGCGGTATACTGTCCAGCACTGCCTGGTTGGTCATGATCTTATTCATGATCAGTTGCTCTACAAGATAACAGCGGGATTCAGCGTCATCTTTAAGCTCTTTTGCCATCAGGTGGATCTGGTTTTCTATATCTGAGTGCAGAATAATCTTATCATCTACAATCATCTGAACCTTATCTATCAGTTGCCCTTTAGACGGTTGGTTGGCCAACAAAGCTGTAATTGTCAACAATAAACACCATGCTGATAAGTGTAATTTTTTCACGCTGTTCCTGTAAAATTTAAGTGCGAAGATAGCGCTTTATCCTTTGGGTAATGCCCGTCTTCTTTCAATTCCTTAGTCTTTAACGAGTTTTTGCAATACCTCATTATTTACGCTGACAGAATAATTTTTCCTGAGTTCCGCTATCCATTGCTTATCAAGATACTCCTGATAAGCTGCTACCACAAATCCCCTGCACTCCGAAAGTTCTTTCTTAGCCGGCGGAGTGACCTTTGTCACCTGGTATATTACATACTGCTCATTAGTCTTTTCAGGTCTGGAGACTCCTGTATTCCAGCTGATCGCAGCGGCTTCCGGAGAGACCTTATCCTCTACCAGTAATTTTTCTACTTTAACGTCCTGTATCTGGTTCTCTTCCAGGTATTTCTGCCAGTCTTCTACTGTATTGAGCTTGTTTTTCTTAGCCAGTTTCGCTACTTGTTCTGCAAAAGCAGGATCTTTGATCAGCAGCTTCACACCTTCTGCCCTTCTGTTCCATGTGTACTGGTCTCTATGTGCTTTAAAATATTGCTCCAATCCCGTACTGTCGGTAGTAGCTTTATTCCAGATCTTATTCCTGGTCAGTTCAAAGATCAGCACACCGTTCTTATATTCTTCCAATAAGGATGAGAATTCAAATACAGAGTCTACCAGCGACGCTTTATAGGCATCCATGAGGAGTGTCTGTACCGCCTCGTCGTATAAAGCACCGGCCCGCTCCAGGCCTAATTTGCCCGTTACTTTGTTATATATTTTTTCCAGCACTGTTCCAACCTGGTTTTCATTATATGTCAGTGAGCTAATGGTGAGCAACGGCTGAGGAGACGCTACTTTCTGAAATACAAAAGGGTATTTATCCACGTATTGAGCGACCTTGGTTTTAAAGCCTTCTACGTTCTTAGCATTTTCAGTAAACCCGGTGGCGGCCTTCAATTCATCATTAAAGTCTTTGATCTTTTCATTATACATACGGGTCCGCATGAGCCTGGTCCGAATCACTGGCTCCGCTTCTTCAAAAGGTTGTACACTGGTAGCCATCTGTCTTTTGATGAGATACCATGCAGTAGGTGTCTGTACCGGCTGACTGACTTCGCCATCTTTTTTCAGGGCAAATGCAGCATCTTCAAACGCGGGAATATAAGTGTTAATCCCAAACCAATCCAATTCCCCGGCTTTCATGCTGGACTGCGGATCGTCACTGTACTTTACGGCCAGATCTCCGAAGTTCCCTCCTTCGAGCACTTCTTTATAGATGCTGTCTATTGCTGCTTTGGCTCTGGCCGCACCGTCCGGCGATTCAGGAATATTTTTCTTGATCATGGAAACCTTGATGCGGCCTCTTGCATTCCTTTTATCCCAGACTTTGATGAGATGATATCCCAGATCCGTTTCGATGATGTCAGAATATTGACCGACCGCTGTATTGTATACAGCATCTTCTATCTGGGGATAGCCGATCTGCATGGCAGTGAAATAGCCCAGTCTGCCGCCATTAGGCGAGGAATTCTTATCTTCAGAATACTGCGCCGCTATATCTTCAAATTTTTCTCCTGCCTTTAATTTTTTGAATGCTTCGGTGATCTGCTCTTTAGCTTTCGGTGAATTTTTCCCGATGAAAATATGACTAACTCCCATATCTGAGAGGGAACGTTCGTATTCCTGCCGGATCAGGGGCTCAATTACTTTGCGCTGTATGTAAGCGTCAAAAAGCTGCTGCTCGTAACCCTTGTATTCATTGAGAAGATCCGGTATCGTATCCAGGCCCAGATCTTCCGCCTGTTGAACCTTGAGCTTGTAATTAATGAACAAGTTGAGATAATCTTCCAGCGACTTCCGGCTAAAATCAGCGTTGTTGTTGATGTTATTTTTCTTATAGATATATTCAAATTCTTCGACAGCAACCGGTTTACCTGAGATTGTAAAGAGTGTTTCAGAGGCATGTGCAGAAGAAAACAAGGTAGCTGCTAATGCAAACGCTGTTCTGATTACAACTGTTTTTTTCATCTTGCTCGTAGTATTTATTTACTGACGAATATACTATTTGTGGTATAAAAGGCAAGCACTAATCTATACAATGATGAAAACGTATCTTTGCGGCGTGAGGAAAGCATCGAAACGAGTTATTATTGAGGATCTGGCGATCGATACGATTGCGGCGGAAGGTCGCGGACTGGGTCGCCGGAATGGAAAAGTGATCTTTGTAGACTATGCAGTGCCCGGAGATGTAGTAACTGTACAGACCACCACTTCCAAAAAAGACTATGCCATAGCTTCTATCCAAAAGATCCGGGAAAAAGCAGATTACCGACTGGATCCGGTTTGTGATCATTTCGGAACCTGCGGCGGCTGCCGCTGGCAGCATGTGCCTTATTCCAAGCAGCTGGAATTCAAGCAACAACTTGTAGAAGAAGCGTTCCAGCGCATCGGCCATTTATCCTATCCTCCCATTCAACCGATAACAGGTGCACCGCAAACTTTCCATTACCGTAATAAGATGGAATATACCTTCAGCAACAGGGGATGGCTCACGAATGAGCAGATTGCCAGCGGTGCGGAAATCGACAGGCGGGCACTCGGCTTTCACGTGCCCGGCCGGTTTGACGGGGTCATGCACATCCACGAGTGTTATTTACAGGATGATCTAGGTAACCAGATCCGGAATTTCCTGTATCAGCTGGCGCTACAGCACGACTGGAGCTTTTATAATATGTCCGCTCACGAAGGTTTTCTCAGGAACCTGATCCTGCGGAATAACCTGGCCGGAGAATGGATGGTCATCGTCTGCTTCGGTGAAAATGATAGGACTAAGATCTCTATCGTCATGGAAGCGCTGCAAAAAAACTTCCCCCAGATCAGCTCACTCAATTACGTCTATAATCCTAAAAAGAACGATACGCTGTACGAACTGGAAGTCCAGAACTACGCCGGCGAAACCTACCTGACGGAGCAGATCGGAGATTTAAAATATAAAATAGGACCTAAATCTTTCTTTCAGACTAATTCCAGGCAGGCCAAGGAACTGTATGATGTCGTCCGGAGAATGGCAACGATCAACCCGGAAGATATCGTCTATGATCTCTATACCGGCACCGGAACGATCGCCCTGTATGTAGCCCGGAACTGCCAGAAAGTAGTAGGTATCGAGACGGTAGAAGAAGCTATCGAAGACGCCCGGTTCAATATGACACTTAACGGGATCAGCAATACGACCTTCGTAACGGCACCGGTAGAAAAGATCCTCGACCAGGAATTTATCGCCTTACATGGCCGGCCGAATGTGGTCATCACAGATCCTCCGCGGGCGGGCATGCATGAAAAAGTGATCGAAGTACTGCTCGAAGCACAGCCGAAACAGATCGTGTACGTAAGCTGTAACCCGGCTACGCAAGCCAGAGACCTGCAAAGACTTTCTGAAAAATACGAGATCGCCGAAGTGCAGCCGGTAGACATGTTCCCGCATACTTTTCACATCGAGAACGTAGCCAACCTCGTTCTGAAACCGTCATTTCACATTTAAAAGCAGCTTCAGCCTGGCCAACATAGCCTGGTTGCCTTCATTATCGAAAGCAGCTACAATATCTTTTTTCTCCCGCTTGGTAAGGTGAAGGCTCATGGAAGCCGCTTTATCTTCCATGGAAGGAACATAGATAAACGGTAAAATATGCACAGGCACCTTCAGGCTGTTGGCCAGTGCAGCCACCTGGTAATCATTAATATAATCCTGCTGGGTAAGAAAATTGGAATAGATATTCCCGAACGGTGTCATTAATTCACTCAACAGGTTGGATTTACCCGCCGCCTTTTCCATCTTTTTAAGCTTCTGATCGGACCGTATCTGGATGATCACCACACCTGCGGTATAATCTTCTATCCATTTCCGGAATACATTCACAAACCTGGTGGTCATACCAAAACCGTGGTTCTCTCTCAACCCGGCATCCATGACCTTCATTTCCGGCGTAGTGGGCATTGAAACAGCCGGCAGGATGTACGGATAAGTTGCATTCATCCTCAGCGCAGATAACAGGTTCAGGTGCTCAGCTCCTTTGTCTTTAAAGAACCGCATGAACTCTACTCCGTCTGCTACCAGGTAATTCAGGAATCCTTTATTTCTCAGCGTATAGGGTTTCGCCAGATAAGAGACAGGTTGTGCGCTGATGACCAGTATCCGCTGATCATTTACAATGGTCGGCGATAGGATCATCACCGGTATTTCCGCTTTGCGCTCTGCAGCACCATATTCCGTGATCCGCCGGCTCATAAAACCATTGGTATTTTCATTCAATTGCTTATCGAACCAATAACCTCTGTCTTTCCGGTATCTGAGACTGTCTATCTCCAGATGCTGCCAGGGAAAAAAGAGGTCATTAACTGCTATGGCAGAAAAAACGGCATTCAGGATATCTTTACCGGCATCTTCCCTGTACTGCTCGGCCAACGGGTCAATACTTTCGCCTTCCTGTTCTCTGAAATAAAGTTCTCTGAAGTAAGCACTTCCCAGCATACCGCCTGATGCGCCGCTCATCATGATCGTATGCTTCATGAGCTTTTTGTCTGTCCCTTTCTGAAGCTGCTGCAGCACATGCATTCCCCAATAGCTGGCTCTCGTACCTCCACCGGAAGACTGGATGAATACGATATAAGGTTTCCGGGAAGTTTCCCGCCTTACTTTTGCGTACCAATTGTCCAGGATCTCAGTCGTGCTTTTAATATCACTCAGCACATCATTAGTGGTGATATGATCATAAACCGCTTTATTACTGTAGGTTATGGACTGGTCTTTATAATCGATACCGAACAATTTATGTTTGTACACGACCAGGTTGAAATTGGAGATCCAGTTCAGCCCGACCATAAGCAAGATAAAGACAATGATCCGCCAGCCACCGGCCCAATAACTGATCACACAGGATAAGGCCATCGCTACAGAAAAGATCAGCATCAGGGAAGCGCCGGCAGGAAACCTGAACACCGGATTGTCCAGCAGATACCCATAAGCCATGAGGCTGAAAATGCAGATAAAAATGATCAGCAGCGTATTCATATGGTGCTGCCGCAGCACCCTTTTGACAATCTCAGCATCATAGTGGTCTACCTTCCTGACCAGACGGGCTCTGAAAAAACCGGACAGATAGGTCTCTACCGGCCACTGGGAAGCATCAGTCACCGGGCGGTCCGGATCCAGTTTACCTACATAGATATTCGCTTCTTCCAGCCTGACCTTTGTCTTATCCGTCAGGGTGGCAATGAACCGCTCTACGTTCTTATTGAGCAGGGTAAAATAGAGCACCACCACTATCACCATCAGCAGCTGACCGGCCAGTATCGACAGTACATTGATCGCAATTTCTTTTGGTAAAAGCTGCTGATCCAGCTGGAACCGGATCAAGGTAATAATATAAGTCGCCGTGAAAATGACCGGGATGATCAGGTTATTGAAGCAGAACTTTACAAAAGGCCTGTTTAACGAGGCAAGGAACTTGAACCTGAAACTATTCAGCATGTAGAAACAGGTATTCCAGGTCATAATGAATCCGCCGATTGCGAAACCAACTATGAGAAAGCTCAACGGTGAAACTTCTCCCATATATTCAGGGTCGAGCAACAGGTACGGCCCGCCGTATGTTTTGGCAAAAGAATTAGAAGCTACCGACAACAGCAGGATCCAGTACAGCAGCAGCAGCGGGTGCTTCTTGAAATGCAGCAGGAAGAGCTGTACGGGAAAGGAATAAATGACATCACGCTGATTCTTCTTCAATGTAGTGCGCTCTTTACCTGGGATCAATCAATCAAAACTCATATGCACCTATATCGGGAACACTACCTCTCGGTTTACCATCCAGGTCGGTCAGCACGCCATTAGATACTCCTGCATCGATCAGCGGAGATCCTTCTGACGGCCTGAAGTTATACCTGGAGATATCCGTGAATTTAGGATCGGTATTGGTGATGCATTGCTCAAAGTTAGGTATTGCCGGGAGAGAACCTTTGATTTTCAATAAACAATTCCGGAAAATATAATCAGCAGCAGCGCCTTCAGCAACGTCCACCAATAATTCCTCTTCCGCCGTACCATAAATGATGCAATTCGTCAACCTGCTCTTCAGCTCAGACAGCAATGCGGGTTTTGATTTGTCATATACATGATAATTGCTCACGTAAACGGCCGGCTGCTTATGGTCAAAGAAATTGGAAGTTCTCAGGTAAAAGGTACTGTTGTCCAGCTGGTAATCTCCGCCCAGTGTGGCACAGAAGGCGTTTGAACCTACATCATGAATCAGGATATTTTCCGCCTGAATATTGGCCAGGAAACCGAATATTCCATAGGTCGAGGAATTCTTAATAAGGCTGTTGGAGATCTTCAGATCAGGAGCATTTTCTTTGGAGACCTGGTTGAGATCTTCCAGCGTGGTATTTCCTACGTTCAAGCCAAACTGACTGCCCCGCATCTGCCAGTTGCGGATCTCATGCCCTTTGCTGCCCCGCATGAGGAACACGCCCAGCCATTGTCCCGGCAACTGATCATAAGGCATACCTGTAACCTGACGGTCCAGGCGGTATCCCCGGAATGTCACCCAGCGGGAAGTATCCTGTCCTCCGTTGATCTTCAACGTTCCATTGACAAACAGGCCCGATGCGCCTCCAAAATATACCTGCACCCCTTCCTGTATTGTCAGCGTATGTCCTGCTTCCACTTCCAAGGAATTCAGGATAACATATGGCAGGTCATTCGTCCAGGTCTGTGTCTGTATCGTTTCCCCGTTAAAAAAATGTGCATTCTGTCCGTAAGCCTGGAGAACAACTTCCTGCCTGTTGCCATTGGTTTCAAAAACGACGGCATCTTCTATGAGGAAAGGTAATTGTTCATCATTGGGATTGACAGTGACCTCTACAAAAACATATACACTATCGTTGGCAGGAATCCGCACGCTGCCGAAAGTCGCCACGGGATCTCCATCTACGGTCAGGCGGAAGGACGAAGCGGTACCGTTTTTCAGATAGATCTTCTGTACTTCCAGGATATTGTTGTAGGTATTCCTTACCGTAAAATATTTGGTAGTGGAACCCAGAGAGACAAATACCGTATCAAAAGTGAGCGTATCGGTCAGGAAATTCAGCTGCGCATCCGACGAATTATAGAGCTTATCCTTTTTACAGGCATTCAAGACAAAGAATGCTGCCCATATCAGCAGTATTGAAAAATATAATTTCTTAGGTTTCCTGTACATCATTGATAATTATCTCCTGCTACTGCGAGTGTCAATAAGCTAATCGATTTTGCGCCCTGTTCTAATAATGTATTTGCACAGGCTTCTATTGTGGCGCCTGTAGTACAAACATCGTCCACCAAGATAATATCTCTGCCTTTCACTTGGGAGGATAGTGCCTGGAAATCCTGTTTTATTTCTTCCCACCTGTCTTCTCTGCCCTTCTGCGTCTGCGAAAGATGGAAGACCGTTCTGCTTAAGGCACTGGTCACGACCGGATGACCGGTTACTTCTCCTATTCCTTTTGCAATCTCTTCGCTCTGGTTGAATCCCCTTATCTGCTGCTTCAACGGATGGAGCGGAACAGGGACCAGGATACCTCCGGCCGGTAACAGGTCTTTTTCTTTCAATCTTTCTCCGAACAACCGGCCTAATGCAACTGCCAGTTCGCGATGACCTTTGTATTTAATCGCATGTAACAATTTCCGGGAAAGTCCGCCCTTGTAGAAACGCAGCATAGCCACTCCCGTTTCCAGCCTCACCCGTCCGGCCAGCCGCTGCACCAACAGGCTATCTTCCTTCTGCCCGATCGTTACAAAAGGCAGCTGAAGCTGGCAAACCTGGCAGATCACCTTCTCGTGGGCAAATAAAGATCTTTCACATCCCGGACAAGGCCTCGGAAAGATCATCCTGACTAAACCCTGATATGTTTGCCGGAGTAATCTCATCCAAACAACATTTTATAAAGTGCTTCTACTTTTGACACAGATCTCAGTCTGAGCTTTGCCGTAGCCGGCAATCCTTTAGCATGGAACTTGGAAATATACATTTGCTCATATCCCAGCTTATCCGCTTCAGACAGGCGCTGCTCGATCTTATTCACCGGCCGGATCTCTCCGGACAGCCCTACTTCGCCGGAAAAACAAAGGTTCTCTTTTAGCGGTATATCCTCGTAAGACGACAGCAGTGCCGCCACTACGGCCAGGTCCGTCGCCGGATCTTCCACCCGCATCCCGCCGGCTATATTGAGAAATACATCTTTACTGCCAAACCTGAATCCACACCGCTTATCCAGGACTGCCAGGAGCATATGCAACCGCCGGAGATCATACCCTGTGGCCGAACGTTGCGGCGTTCCGAATACAGCTCCGGAAACCAGCGCCTGCACTTCTACCAGCATCGCCCGCATACCTTCCATTGTTACAGCTATGGCCACTCCGCTGGCCGGTTCGTCCCGCAAGGTCACCAGCAATTCGCTCGGATTACTTACGGGCCTCAGCCCGTTGCCCCTCATTTCATATATTCCCAGCTCCGCAGTCGACCCGAAACGGTTCTTGATCGTTCTGAGCATCCGGTAGTTATAGTGCCGGTCTCCTTCAAACTGCAAGACGGTATCTACCATATGTTCCAGCAGCTTGGGACCCGCGATCACTCCTTCCTTGGTTATATGGCTGACGATAAAGATCGCCGGGCCGCCTTTCTTGGCATAATTCTGCAAAGCATGGGTAGCTTCTCTCACCTGTGAGACACTTCCTGCCGCAGATTCTATCCCTTCTACCTGCAAGGTCTGTATAGAGTCAATCACGATCATATCGGGTTTCAGCTGAGCAGCCTGATGCAGGATCTGCTCTACATTGGTCTCCGTATAAAGAAATACTTCTGCAGCCGGGTGCGCCAGCCGCTCCGCCCGCATCTTAATCTGGTGATCGCTTTCTTCCCCCGAAACATACAATACTTTCAATCCGGCGGTCTGCATAGCTACCTGAAGCAGCAAGGTGGACTTACCGATGCCCGGCTCGCCTCCGATCAGGATCAGCGAACCCACCACCACACCGCCGCCCAGCACCCGGTTCAGCTCAGGATCGGACATGATCAGCCGGGGCTTCTCCGTCGCTGTCACATCTTTCAGCAGCACAGCCCTGGTCTTTCCTATCGGGACAGCTGATATTGTTTTCGGGGAAGTATGAATGATCTCTTCCACCAGCGAATTCCAGGTACCGCAAGACGGGCATTTGCCCATCCATTTAGGTGAACTGGCGCCACATTGCTGGCAGATATAGATATTTTTAACTTTTGACATAGGGATTCTAAAATAAGAATAGCAAACAGGTTTACACAAATAATTTTTAGCTTAGCTATTTTTGCGTCAGCATGAAAGAGAGCATACTCGAGGACAGTTCCGAGAAAGAAATGTCTTTTATAGATCATATCGAAGAACTGAGATGGCATTTACTGAGATCGGCTGCTGCAATCTTTGTCTTTACCATCGCCGCATTCCTCAACAAACGGATCATCTTTGATTATGTCCTGTTTGGTCCTACCCGCGACGACTTCCCTACCAACCGTTTTTTCTGCTGGCTGTCTGAAAAGGTTCCGTTTATAGATATGTGCAGCGAAAACCTGGATTACAAGTTTATCAACACGGATCTGGCGGGGCAGTTTATGCTGCATATCAAGATGTCCTTCGTAATGGGTTTTGTGCTTGCGTTTCCTTATGTTTTCTGGGAATTCTGGCGCTTCATCCGGCCCGCACTGTACAGCAACGAGATCAGGTCTACGCAGGGCATTGTCTTTCTTACCTCTATCCTCTTTGTCCTGGGTTGTGCGTTCGGTTATTTCATCATTGCTCCTTTCTCCATCAACTTTTTCTATTCGTATTCCGCCATAGAGATCGCCCAGAACTTCATTTCCATTGACAATTATATCTCCAATGTCATTTCGATGGTCATTCCCACCGGGATCATGTTCGAGCTACCGATGCTGATCTATTTCCTGAGCAAAATCGGCCTCGTCGGACCGGAACTGCTTAAGAACAGCCGTCGTTTTGCCTATGTGATCATCCTGTTCGCACTGGCTGTGATCACGCCGCAAGGTGATATGATCAGCCTGATCCTGATATCCACACCGGTCATTGTATTGTATGAAGTGAGCATCCTGGTTTCACTCAGGGTATCCAGGCAGTATGCTGAAGATTTTGATTAGCAGATACTGAAATATATGAGGTATTAATTACCTAAAACAATCTTTCATATTATAACATTTAGGTAAATTTCCAGCCTTACCGGGAATATCCAGATAAGAACGGTTTTAAGTACTTTTGAGGCATGGAAATGCCGGAAATCGTCGCTATCGCATCAGACCACGCAGGATTTGAGTATAAATCCGCTATCATCGAATTCTTAAAGGCTAAAGGTGTTGAGGTCAAAGACTTCGGTACAGACAGCCTGGCATCAACGGATTACCCGGATTATGTGCATCCTTTGTGTAACTATCTTGAAGATGGGCATGCAACTTACGGTATCCTGATCTGCGGCAGCGCCAATGGTGTAGCCATCACAGCTAATAAGCACCAGGCCATCCGTGCGGCCCTCTGCTGGCAGAATGATATCGCAGAACTGGCCAGGCAGCACAACAATGCCAATGTCGTTTGCCTGCCTGCAAGATTCATCAGCCTGGAGCTGGCTTTCCAGATCACGGAAACTTTCCTGACGACTGATTTTGAAGGCGGACGTCATCAGAACAGGGTCAACAAGATCGCCTGCTGCTAACTTTTACTGTCCGACATCTGCCATCGCTTCATTCAGGAACCTGAGAAACGGGTGCATGGCCTTTGAATAAGCAATGACGTTTTTCATCAGATCGGCACTCAGCACTTCCTCATCCGGTATGCGCCTGCTCACGGTAAAGCTCTTAAGCTTAAGCCATTCGATCGCCGGATGATCTGCGGCATAATCCCTCGGATTCTTTTTCAGCTGGTATTCTGTATCCAGGTCGCCGAAGGTTTCCTGAAATGCCGAATCATGGACGATGGCCTGTAGCTGGGAATAATTATAATCGATCTCCTGCCGGATAGCCTTGAGCTCCTGGCTGTCCGGCATCCACTTTCCGCCGGCAATGAAACTTTCTCCCGGCTGTATGTGCAGATAATATCCTGCCCATTTAGCAGTTCTGCCGCCCCGGCCGATGGCCATGCCTATATTATTCTTATACGGTCGTTTGTCTGCTGAAAAGCGGACGTCCTTATATATTCTGAAGACAGCTTTATTCGGATCGTTATCCGCTACATCTGGATCAAATGCTTTAACACCTTCGATCCATTCTCCCGCGAGATTTTTCATTTCTTTAAAGATGGTATCGTACCGGTGCTTATTCGAAGCAAACCATTCCCGGTTATTATTCTGTTCTATTTCCGTGAGAAAGTCTAAAACGTATTTATTCGGCATAAAATCAAAAATGTGATTAAAAGTGCAGAATATTTAAAACAAAAACGTGAATTTTCCGATCTAATTTATGTCATGGAAAAACCTTTAGCAGACCTGAGAGAGAACTACGGACAAAAGGAATTACTGGAAGAAAACTGCCCGAATGATCCTATTCTCTTCTTTGATCAGTGGCTCAATGAGGCCCTGGAAACTATAGAGATTGATGCCAATGCTATGACTATTGTCACTGTCAATGCCGCAGGCCAGCCTTCCGCCAGAACTGTACTGCTGAAAGCTGTTACTGACGGACAATTTCTCTTCTTTACACACTATACCGGCCGGAAAGGTATCGAGATATCTGAAAATAATAAGGTTGCGATCCTCTTCTGGTGGAAAGAACTGGAAAGACAGGTGCGGATAGAAGGCACTGCAGAACGGATTTCCCGTGAACGCAGTGAAGCCTATTTTCATACCCGGCCCAAGGGAAGCCAGATCGGTGCAGTAGCTTCGCCACAAAGCCAGGTGATTACCCGGGAAGCGCTACTGGACAACTTCCGCAAATACGAAGAACTGTTTAAAACCGCTGAACAGGTACCGCTTCCTGAAAACTGGGGCGGATATGCCGTGACACCTACACTTATCGAATTCTGGCAGGGCCGGCCTAACAGGCTGCACGACCGGATCCAGTATACCAGGAATGCCGACCACTCCTGGAAGATCGAGCGGCTGGCACCTTAATCCTTACCCTTATTTACAGCTTTTCAATGAGTCGAAAACGCTTTATTAAAGGGCTTTCTCTCGTTAATGACTTCGCAATTTAACAGGGAAAAGATGTATAGCTGATTGATTTGAAATCATTATCAGATTACCGATAAAATTATTTAGGCAAGCTTGTCAAAACGATGTTATTATTCTTAAATATTTGGTAATATTAAACTAGTGTTTGTGCGTGTGATGATTGTGTGACCTCTATAGTAAAGGGTTAAAAGATAACATCATGCGCGATTATTACCTGGTATATATTCTGCTGGCATTACTGTTCTCCGGCAACATATCTCTTGCGCAGGATACCACTGGCACTTTCTCCGGGATAATGGCTAAAAGACTTTCCGAAAAATTCCGGGAAGAGCATGAGTATGCGTTGCGGACAGCTTTGAAGGCCGGATGGAAAGTCAGGATATCTGACGAGAACGGAAGAGCTACCGAACTGATCCGCTTAGAAAAGGATTTTCCGGTATACTATCATACTGCTAATGCCACAGCAGCTATTACGACTGCCACAGCTCCTGTAAAACCAAAAGGATCGCTTCAGCTCAATCTTACCGGTAAAGATATGCTCATAGGAATGTGGGACGGAGGTAAGGTACGCCTCACGCACCGCGAATTTGACACCCGGGCATTTCAGATAGATGCTGCATCCATACTCAACAGCCACGCTACCCACGTAGCCGGTACACTGATAGCAGCAGGCATCACTCCCAACGTAGAAGGAATGGCTTCCCAGGCTACACTGCATGCTTATGACTGGTCAAATGATAATGCGGAAATGATCAGCGCGGCCACTTCAGGCATGCTGATCTCCAACCACTCTTACGGACAAGTCTCGGGATTTACCTTTGGAGCATTGTCCGGCGCGGCCAGCGAATGGCACTGGATGGGCAATACCGGTTTCTCTCCTACAGAAGACTATACCTTTGGCCTGTACAATATACAGGCGGTCATATGGGACAGCATCATGTACAATGCACCTCATTACCTGATCGTAAAAGCTGCAGGAAACGACCGGAATGAAGGACCGGAACCCGGAATACCCTATAAATACCTGGTGTACAATGGCCGGAGCTGGGAATGGACCTCCACAACAGAGGTACGGGAGAAAGATGGCGGGACTGAAGGGTTTGATTGCCTGCCGACATATTCTACTGCCAAGAATATACTGACGGTAGGATCAGTGGAAGATATTCCGGCAGGTTATAAAAGACCCGCTGACGTCATTTCCGCCGCCAATAGTTCCTGGGGACCTACCGATGACGGCAGGATCAAGCCAGACTTGGTAGGCAATGGCGTAGGCCTCTACTCCAGCAGTTCAGGCAGCAACAGTCAATATGCCACGCTCAGCGGTACTTCCATGGCAGCACCCAACGTATCCGGATCTTTACTGCTTGTACAGGAACATTATCATAAAACATATGAGCGGTACATGAAAGCTTCGACTCTCAAAGGGCTGGCAATACACACCGCTTTTGAAGCTGGTCATGCACCCGGACCGGATTATACATTCGGCTGGGGATTACTGAATACCTCCGGCGCCATCCAGGCGATCAGTAACCCGGCAAAATTCAGGCTCTATGAACAAACCCTTCTGAACAAAGATACACACCGTTATATCATTTATTCCAACGGAACCGTGCCCGTCAAGGCCACCCTCGCCTGGACGGATGTAGCAGGAACAGTCAGAGCTACTTTTAACGATACGACTCCTTTACTGGTCAATGATCTGGATATCCGGTTAAGGGCTGTTGAAGCACCCGCTGTATATTATCCATGGATCCTGGACCCGGCCAATCCTGCCAATCCCGCTACAACCGGCGACAATTTCCGGGACAATATCGAACAGATCGCCCCTGGAACACTTCCTGAAGGTTTTTATGTGCTCGAACTTACACACAAGAAAAACCTGGCACGCAATCGCCAGGATTATTCACTGATCATAGAATCGCCGGCACCATTACTTTCTATAAATACTTTCAGCGGTGAATCCGTAACATTACCGGTAGAAAACCTGGTACCGGTCCAATCGCAGTATCCATTCACTTTCAGCATTACCGTAGCGACCGATTATACTCAACTCACAGCATCTATTACAAATGACCAGCTCAATCTCCTCGCGGCACAACGAGGGATAGATACATTAGTGCTAAACATATGTTCCGGTGAACAGGTATGTCAGGATATCAATGTACTGGTATACGTAGCCGGCTGCCAGGATAATGTGCACCTGGCACTCGACAACACAACGACCTTCCTGGACGAAGGATGCACGGAAGAGGGATGGATCTACTATATAGATACCACCCAGGGACACAGAAATACCATTCTCGCTATCTCACCCAACGGTAATACCTGGCCTTCTGCAGCGGTCTCTGTCAATGCTGATAACAACCGGGAACTTTTCATTTCCAACGGGATCGATTCTATACAGGTCATGAAGCACCTGATCCATGTAGACGCGCAAGGTTCGTTTGTCCAGAACGGCGGGGCCAGGATCCGTTTATACCTGGATGACCATAAAAAACAATTGGTAGACCGGTATCCTTATAATTTCTGGTTTTCTTATACCGGAGGCATAGATGAAATTGACCTGGATCTGAGGATCAACATACTGGAAAATGCCACTTTCATATTCCCTTCCCGGGTAGGTATCGACAACGGCGTTCCTTATGCAGAATTTGAGAACATCCATTCTTTTGCAACATTCGGGTACATAGGAATTTCAAGCATTAATCCTTTACCGGTCACATTAACGGAATTCGAAGCGGTCCTCAACAGAGACCAGACCGTCTCTCTATCGTGGCGCACAGCAACAGAAAGCAACAACCGGGGCTTTTACGTGGAGCACAGCACAGACGGGCAAAACTGGAAAGAAACGGGATTTGTCCGGGGCGCGGGATCTTCAACTGTTCCTAATCATTATAATTACGAACATACTGATCCTGCAAAAGGTCTCAACTATTACAGACTCAGACAGGTGGATGAAGATCTGTCGTTCCAATACTCTCCTATAAGATCTGTTGAGCTGGAAAGTTCTGAAAAAACAGCATTTACACTTTACCCTAATCCTTCCGGCAGATTCGTTTATGTCGAAGGAAACGAATCAAGTACCTTACAGGTATACAATATGCAAGGTCAGATGATACAACAGGTACTCTGCAAGGAGCAAAGATGTCAGATCGACTTTTCCGGACAGCCGGATGGATTATATTTTATCTCTGCCGAAAACAGAACAGAAAAAGTGATCATCCAAAGGTGATTGAATCTTTCCCGGTTGCAGATAACCCAGTGGATCTAAATCCAGACAATTTTCAAGCTGCTTTGTCAGGGATTATTTTAAAACTAATATAAATTAATAATAAATTACAAAATGTTTTTAAATATAAATTATAATTTAATAAATATAAATACATTAGATATTAAATCGCAAAAACAAATTTATAATATTTAATATATGTTATATTTACTTTAGATTCTTTCTAACCAAAAATAACTACCGATGTATTTGTTCTTATGTATAAGAGCAGTTTAAATTAAGTTTAACAAAGCAACTGAAATTAAAATAATATAAACTTTAAAGTTTTGATATTCAAATATTTAAAATAAAATCAGTCAATAAAAAAGATAACTGAAGAAATATTTTCACCGGACTGGTAAGCAGCGAAGTAAAAAATAGTATAATAAACATATATCTTTGCGGTGTGTGAAAAAATGAATGTGTGTGAATTTCTTAAATCTTAAAACTAACTACAGCTAGCAAGAGAAAAACTCTGTGCTAAGATTTATATTAATCCGCTTCTGTATATAGAAGTCACGGACATTTATTGCCTTTCACATAAATAAAAAATGTAAAGCAATTTAATTGCAATTCATAAATGTGTTAAAAAACAAAAGGCATGAACAACTACTACTCCGTCAAAATGATCTGTAGAAGGTTATTTTCCTTGGTATTTCTGTGGATACTGACATCTGTAGGTACTGCTGTACTTCTGAAAGCTGAAGGGTCCAGGGAGATTACTCCAAATACCAGTAATTTCTCTGCCCTGGTCATTATCCCCAGCGTTGGATCAGGAAGTTATTTAGGTGCTCCTCAGGAAAACAGAATATATTTTAATATTAACAACCTGAACGAACGCTTGTATTTCGGTACCAACTGGTATGAATACGGTACCACAGCCAGCGGCGGAGCTTATGTAGGCAATACAATGTATGCCAGAATATATGGTCCTAACGGCAATCAGGTAGGCGGTAATATACAATTATCCAATACCTCCAGCCCGACTGCCACTACAACAGGTCATATCGCAGATCTGACAAGAGCACAAAACGGTCCTAATATAGGATCTGTTACCAATGGATATAATCCCCTGACATTCACTCCTTCAACGACAGGCGAGCATTACATCGTATTTTATCGCAGTACAGACGGCGGGGCGACCATGGTAGCAGCCACTAACTGGTTTAAATCCATATACTTCGACTTCACAGTGGCCACAACCAGCGGAGTAAAAAGAACCGGAAGAGTTTTTTCTCATAAATGGGGATTCGTAGCCATTAATACCAGTTTGCTGCCGCATGCGCAGGCATCTGTATCTCCGACATTCTACTCCTATTCCTTAGACTCAACGATTTCCAGGATCACTTTCGAACCGGGTTTCATGCCGATTGCCTATGATGTCGCTATCAATCATTACGGAACAGCTAACTCCGGTAATTGGGAAGTGGACAGACGATCTGTGAATTCCGCTAGTTCTCCATCGCTTCCGGGAGGTTACAAGTTATTTCTTAACAGACCTGACAGTACTATTTATCCTGTACCGACCATCGAAGCTCAGCCGTATCTTGCCAATCCGCCGCTGGTAGGATGTGGCGCTCCATACCAGATCAGGTTTATCATGCCTGCAGCAGGAGATGCCCGTATATTATTGGATCTTAATGGCGTTGCAGGATACCAGCATGGCACTGTAGACAGGATTATAGAAGTATTCAATGTTGAGGCAGGGCTGAATGTTACGTTATGGGATGGTTTAAACGGCCAGGGAGGTGCTGTAGCATCAGGAACCAATATAAAAATCACAGCTACTTACCAGAGAGGCAGGTTCAATATCCCGATCTACGACGCGGAGATCAATAAAAACGGTTTTAATGTTGCAGCAATTGCTCCTATCCAGACCACCAATACGGTATTGTACTGGGATGACAGAGACTTATCAACAATAGGCTCCTGTCCTTCATCCGGGGCTGATCAAAGCAATAACAGTACCGGTGCGGGCATCAATAACAGCATCCAGGGTACAGCTTCACCGGCCCACGCATGGAGTGGTAACGGAAATCCGACACAGGCTATACCGGCACCGGCAGTAGGCTCCAACGAGAATGGCGTAAATCAGTGTGACGACTATGGTAACGTACGTGTTATTAACTCCTGGGGATGGGCCTTGAGCGTAGAGTCTAATATACTAGCTATGGACTTCTTCTGCCGCTACATTTCCGGTAGCGTATATAACGACGTAAACGGACTGACAGATAATACAGTCAACGGCATTCTGACAGGACAGCCTGTCGGGGCCAAACTATATGCCATATTGATCGACAACAATAACCAGGTTATAGATAGTGTAACAGTACAAAGCAACGGGACATTCCAGTTCGCGTACGCAGCTTTCAACAATGGAAACTATAGCGTTCTGTTATCCACTACTGCGCCTGTAATCGGGCAGGCACCACCGGCCAATACATTACCTTTAAACTGGGTGACTACCGGAGAATATCGCGGAACCACATCTGCCGCAGGAAGTGACGGCAACATAGACGGCAGGTACTATTTCACCGTCAATAATGCAGACGTTACCCAGATTAAATTCGGCATTCAGCAAAGACCTAATGCAGGTACTTCCACAGCGCCTTTACAAAGTAATCCCGGCGGAACGGTTCAGGTTACAGTAGCACCTGCGCTCTTCACCCCGACAGATTCCAATGGTGGAACGATCAGCAGCATCAGAATAACTGCATTCCCGTCCAATGCTACTTCCATCACGATCAATAACATTACTTACACCAGCTCCACATTCCCGGTCAATGGTGTCACAGTGCCGACCAATAGCAACGGCAACCCGGTTCAGCCGATCTCAGTAGATCCTGTTGATGGCGCGATCACGGTGTCTATTCCTTATAAAGCCACAGACAATGCCGGTTTTGAAAGCACTGATACCGGTGCGGTCAACCTGCCATTCAGCCTTTTGTCCATCAGGAAAAACTCTGACGTACAAGGATTGTACAGAGCCGGAGATACGATTACCTATACCATTGTCATCAAAAACGATGACAGCTTCAACCATACCGGCGTCTATCTCACCGATACACTTCCACAAGGTGTTTCTTTTGTGCCCGGCAGCGTTCAGGTAGGCGTCAGCGACTTTGTTCCTGCACTCAGCGGCAAAGATACCGTCTCTTCAGGTTCCTATCAGGTTCCTGCAGGTGTCAGCTCTATCACCGTAGAAGCATGGGGCGGCGGCGGTCGCGGCGGTTCCAGAACAAGCGGTAACAGCAACACCGGGTTCGGTGGCGGCGGCGGCGGTGCATATGCCAGAAGTACGCTGTCCGTGACTCCGCTCAGCACTTATAATGTATCCGTAGGTGCAGGCAGCTCTTCCACCTCAGCAGCAGGAGATTCCTGGTTCTCACCTAATACGGCAGGCAACGCTCTGGTACTTGCGAAAGGCGGTAACAGTGTTTCCAATAACAGTACAAGCGGTGCTAACGGCGGTTCTGCTGCCAACAGTATCGGCGATGTAACCAGAAGCGGAGGTAACGGCGGTAACGGTGGTTCCGGAAATACTAACGGAGCAGGCGGCGGTTCTTCTGCAGGTACTGCTTCAGCGGGCAATAACGGATTCAGCAACGGAAATGGCGGAATAGCACCAACCGGAGGCGGTAACGGTGGTAACGGCAGCAACGGTAACGGTAACGGCAGTAACGGATCCATCCCTGGCGGTGGTGGCGGCGGCGCCAGAAGAGGAAATTCAGGAAGTCCTTCCGGAGGTAGCGGCGCTGACGGAATGGTGGTCATTTCCTATACCATACCAGGTACCAATGGTACAACCGGCAACCCTCCTGCCCTGGCCAGTAACTGGACCATCCTTGCCGGTGCTACACTTACCGCAACTTACAAAGTTGTGGTCAATAATCCGCTCACAACTGACTCAGTGGTCAACACAGCTGCTGCAGTTACTAATCTTATTACCACACCTATCACCTCTACCGTTACAGATTACCCTCGTATCGCCATCAGCGGAACGGTTTTCAATGATGTGAACGGATATACCGATCATCTTATCAACGGTACAGGATTCAATAACCCTGACGGAACACAGCTTTACGCCGTACTGGTAGACAGTACCAATAAAGTCATCCAATCCGTGCCTGTCAATGGCAATGGCACTTACACTATTCATGATGTGAATAAAGGCACACATGCCGTAGTGCTGTCTGCTTTTCAACCGACCGCAGGTACAACACTGGATACCGCATCTATCCCTGCTAACTGGGTGTATGTGGGAGAAACCATCGGCGCTACAGGAGCGCGGGATAATAACCCTAACGGTGTTATAGCCGTAGTCGTCAGCCATAGTAATGTTGATCAGGTCAACCTGGGCATCCAGAAAAGACCGCTGGCAGATTCCAGCACACTGGGTACGCAGCTTAATCCCGGAGGAACCGATAATGTCAATATTCCTGCTACGGCTTTCAGCGGAAGCGACTTTGACGGTGGTACGATCTCAGCCATCATCATTACCGGCTTCCCGGATAATGCTACCTCTGTGACAATCAACGGTACATTATATACTTCCGGTACTTTCCCTTCTCAAGGCGTTACTGTACCAACTAATCCTTCAGGACAACCGGCGCAGACGATCGCTATTGATCCTATTGATGGCAATATCAGTGTTACTATCCCTTATCAGACTGTAGATAATGGAACTGCCACTTCATCCAACACCGGACTTGTCACCATGCCATTCATTGCTAACACTACTTATGCCGTCAATGACGAGAACAGCACCTGGATAAACACCCCGGTAAGCGGTAATGTAACGACCAATGATTATGACCTGGAAGGCAATGCTCAGAACTTTGGCAGTTTCCTCAATCCGAATGAGACCGGTAATATCTCTTCCGGCAGCACAGTACCAGGCAAAGATGCAAACGGCAACCCGGTTGCCAATGCAGGTACGCTAAGCTTCGATAACAACGGCAATTACACCTTTAATCCTGCTCCAGGATTCACAGGTAATGTATCCGTTCCTTATAATATCTGCGACAACGGTACGCCGGCGGCCTGCGATACAGCTTACCTGGATATCACCGTTTCACCGTTACCTGACCAGGATAACAGTGTCATCGCCAATAACGATGAATACGTCTCCTATGGAAATCCGGTCAATGGTAATATCACCTCCAATGATGCTGATCCGCAAGGTCATCTCTTTGCAGTAACGACTTACAGATACGACAGCAACGGAGATGGTACACCGGATGCAACAGGTACACTGAACACCCCTGTTCAGGTAGGTGGAGTCAACAGCAAAACCGGTCAGCCGGTTACTAATGCAGGAACGATCAATATCCAGCCTGACGGAAGCTTTACCTTCGTACCTGCTCCGGGTTTTGAAGGAGAAGTGACCCTGAACTATACTATCTGTGACAATGGTACACCGGTCGCCTGTGATCAGGCTACCGTCATAATTACCGTACATGATAATTATAACGGCCCGGCCAATGATCCGCCGTTCGCAGGAGATGATTTCGCCTATACTTCTATCAACACGCCTGTAGACGGTAATTTCATCGCCAACGATTACGATCCGAACGGAGATCCGGTCAGCATTAACGGAATCACTATCGTTCCGGGCGGTCCTGCCGATCCGGTACAGACATTGACGACTGTCCAGGGAGGTACGATCGTACTTTACACTGACGGTACATATACTTATACACCGCCGACAGGCTATACCGGTCCGGACAGAGCAGTCTACCAGATCTGTGATGTCACTACAATAGCGCCACATCCGCTCTGTGCAGAGGCGACTATTCACACCCTAATCGCTCCGGGTATTACTATATCCGGTAAAGTATGGCATGATGCAGATGGCAGCGCGACACAGAATAACGATGAACCGACAACTCATGCCAATGCAGCATTGTACGCCAATGTCATCAATGATAAAGGTAAAGTCATCGCGGTAGCTGCGGTAGATTCTAACGGCTATTATTCCGTCAGTGAAATACCGGTTACAGGTCACTATTCTGTCAGACTTTCTACTGTACAAGGTGTTCCGGGCTTCTTCCTGTCCGGTATGACGCTCCCTTCGGGCTGGGCATATACCGGTCAGAACTATGACGGCACGATCATCCGTACACCGCTCGGTTCTATTCCGTTCAGTATTCAGGGCAATGATATACAGAACCTGGATTTTGGTATCGAGCTTATCCCGTTTGCCTATCCTTATGCTACCAGTATCATGTACTATCCGGACATTGATTCCACTATACCGGTGCCGTTCAACTACTTTACAACTGCTGATACAGATGGTACTGTAGACTCTATCAGGCTGACCGCTTTCCCTGGCAATGTCAGCACGATCAGCATCGACGGTGTGGAATACAACTATGACAACTGGCCGGTACAGGGCCTGGTCATCCCGACAGATGCTAACGGACAACCGACTGTTAACATATGGGTAGTACCTTCCGCATTGTATGTAGATATTGTCATTCCGTTTGCTTCGATTGATAATGCCAACAAACAAGGTGAGCACTCCTCCATCACGATATTCTTCAACTCTATCCTGCCAATTGAGCTATTGTATTTCAATGCGGATCAACGCAACTGTCAGGTCAACTTACAGTGGGCTACCGCTTCTGAGCTGAACAATGATTATTTCACTATCAGCAGAAGCACAGATTTTGTCAACTGGGTGAATATCGCAACGGTAGACGGAGCGGGCACTTCCAACAGCAGACACGCGTACAGCTACACAGATGTACCGGGATTCAATGGAACTGTATACTACAGGTTGCAGCAGACAGATTACGACGGTATGACGGAGATCTTCCCGGCTATATCCGTTGACTTATCTGCCTGCAGTAATGCAGGATCAAGAGTATACCCGGTTCCGACCCAGAACCTGATCAATGTAGAGGTATCCGGTGCAGGCACGCAGACAGGTTACCTGTCCGTATCAGATGCTTCCGGCAGAACACTCAGACAAGTCAGGTATACAGGCAGCCTGACGCAGATGGATTTATCCGGTTTACCTTCAGGTAATTACTATATCCGGATCGAGTCAGAGAACACTGCTCCTGTTGTCCATAAAATTATTATTGCCCGATAAACCCGGTAAGATGTGGTAAGGTCCATACAAATTTCACACACTACACTTTTACGCTGATCACATCTTATCCAAGGGGCTGCCTAAAAGCAGCCTCTTGTTTTTTTAAGATAGCGTCAGAGCTCAGCGACTTGCTCTAAGCTCCATGGAAATAATTTTCCGGAAAATGCCTGCTATCATCCTTTCATACCTGCTTTAAATAACCGGCAGCTTCTCTACCTTTGCAATTATGTTCTTGATCGCAGACAGTGGTTCTACCAAAACGGATTGGATATTATGCAGTCCGGAAAAAGGTATCCGGCATTCATTCGTTACCGCAGGTTTTAACCCGATAGTACAATCCACAGCATTTATCCATACAGAGTTGGGGAAGGCCACAGATATGCTCTCACATGCGAATCAGATAGAAAGGATCTATTATTTCGGCGCAGGATGCTCCTCAGACGAGCGCAAAGACACCCTTAAAGGCATTCTCCAACACTACTTTCCCAAAGCTGACATTTCCGTAGACCACGATATGCAGGCTTCCGTAATTGCCACCTGTGGACTGGAAGCGGGCTTTTCCTGTATTCTCGGAACCGGTTCCAATGCAGTACTCTTTGACGGGCAACAGATCATCCATCCTAAAGGCAGCCTCGGGGTCGGCTATATTCTCGGCGATGAAGGCAGCGGCGCTTACATCGGTAAAATATTGCTCCGCGATTTCCTTTACAAAGCTTTACCGGCGGAAATGCAGCACTACTTTGAGCAGGAGCTCCAACTGGACAAAGATGTCGTACTGTACAATGTATATAAGCAGCCGAACGCCAACACCTACCTGGCCTCCTTTACCAGATCGCTGCTACCTTTCCGGGAAACAGCTTATGTGCAGCAGGTCCTGAACAAGGCTTTTTCAGATTTTTATCAATACAACATCTGTTCTTTTGAAAATTACCTCAGCTACCCGGTGAATTTCATCGGCTCTGTAGCCACCCATTTCTCCGATGAGCTGATCCTTGCGGCACAGCCTTACAGCATACAGGTCGGAAATATTATCCAGAAACCCATAGAACGCATCGTTGATTTTTACATCCGGCTAGAACAACTTTAAGAATAGTGAAGTTGTTATTTATCTAAGTTTATACCGGCCCTTTTTATGCATAATATAGAACCCTTCTGGAAATGGAGAGACCGATACATCGCTGAGGAAGATGAGCGGTCACCTTTCTACGGCCGCGAACACAGCGAGTTTGAGTACACACAGCAGATCTACAACTATTATATCCACCCGCAATGGGATGAATTCGGTTCCGCTACGCTATACATGAAATTACTGTTCGCCGACTATCAGCGGCAGTTTGCTATCATGGAGTTCATAGGAGAATGGAATGACTGCATCAGTAATGACATTATGTTCCTGAAAAGGGATATTGTAGATGTCCTGATCGGCGAAGGGATCAACAAATTCGTCCTGATCGGCGAGAACGTGATGAACTTTCACGTATCAGACAATTCCTACTATGAAGAATGGAATGACGATGTTACGGGAGAAGGCGGCTGGATCATGGCGATCAATTTCAGAGAGCACGTCACCGAAGAAATGCTGTCCGGAGAGCTCAACTATTATATTTATATGGGTGAAAAATTCAACAATATTCCCTGGCGAAACTACCAGCCCACCCACCTGGTCAGGTTACTCGATGACCTGCTGATGAAACGGCTCACATAACATTATTTTAACTTTACACTGTTCTTTAAATAGGTTTTTTCTATATTCATTCAATGAACACGCGCATATTATCGCTGTCAGCCCTGCTGATAGTCATTGTAAGTCTTTTGTCCTGTAACAAGGAAAACAATACACCTGAACAATCTTCACCGGAAAGAATATACATAGGCAGGGGCCCGGAAGATATCCTGATCGATGAGCACAACGGCAATCCAAGAATCCTGGCCAGTTGCAACGAACGCTCGGAAAACCGGCCCGCATTCTCTGCCATTGTAGCGCTGGATCCGGTCACCAACGCAACCAGGATACTAAGTAGATCCGGAGAACCGGAAGGACTTATCTTTAATCCGCACGGTTTTTACCTGCAAACCGTAGGTGGAAAAAAGCAACTTTATATCGTCAACCATTACCGAACGGATGACAATCTCAGCTCCATCCTGGTTTATGAGCTCAAAGGAGATGAGCTGTTGTTCAGGAAAGAGTATCAGCATGCGCTGATGATCTCTCCCAACGAGGTTTGTGCCTTACCCGACGGAGGCTTTTATTTCACTAACGATATGGGCGGAGACAATATGATCTATGAACAGCTGCTCAATAAATACGGCGGTTCCCTGGTCTATTGCAACAGCCAGGGCGACTGCAGGTATGCAGAAGAAAAGCTGGCCTTCCCGAACGGTCTGGAATACAGGGATCAGCAGCTTTACCTGGCCACCACCCGTAACCAGGCATTGTATCGTTACGACATTCAGGCTGACGGATCACTGATCAACAAGTACAAGCTGAGCTATATCAACGGTATGGATAACCTGAGATGGAACGGAGACCGGCTGATCGTAGCCGTACATCCTGACGAGATAGCATTCGTCAAACACTCCGTGGATGAAAGATCTCATTCTCCTTCCTGGACATATGCAATAGATATACATACCGGTAAAGAACAATTATTGTACAAAAACGGCGGTGCAGAGATCAGCGGAGGATCTACTGCGCTGGTGCTGGACGGATACCTTTATATCTCCCAGGTATTCGGCGATTACCTGCTCAAAGTAAAATTGTAGCACTTCTACGGGGATTTCAGATCTAATCAAATACTGCCACAGAAACACCCTCCGTTGCAGACGGCCAGTTACGGACATTCAGTACCCGGCCGTTATATTCAAATCTTGAGCCGGCGCCTTCCGTAGCAGGAAAATATATATCCACTCCTGCCAGGAAAGGAAACAGTGAGAAAGCACTGATCGCTGTTTCATCTGTTGCCTGATCGTTATTGGCATCATACATGAACAAAGCAATGGTTGTATTCGCTGCGGCAGCGAATTTATCATTGGCCAGAGAGATATTATTGACCCTGAGCTCATCCCTTCCGGATATCACAGCCTGAGAGGCGCCGAAGAAAGCATGAACAGCCTGGCCGTCATCCATAGGTAAGCTGGTCAGGAAAAGCGAAGCCAGGGAACCGGAAGGCGGAAAAGAACGGATGACCACATTCTTATTATCCCGTTTGAAAGGTTCCCGGTAATAGTGTACCGGGCGGTCGCCCGCTTTACCGGTCGTCACCCTGAATTCATAAAAAGCACCTGTCTTTATCTGTATGGGGCCCCATTCATTCTTTTCATTGACCGTAAGCGCAAAGTCAGGTGTTGAACGGAGCCTGAGCCCTGTCGCCGGGCTGACTTCAAACACCTGTAACGCAGCACCGACACCGGAAAGGTTTTCACCGAAACTGAGGACTTTGCCCGAAATAGTGGGGTTTTCCTGCGCTATTATTTCCATAGTAGCCGGCTTACTGCCCGTAAAGAACTGGAACATGGCTTCAAATGTCTCCGTGCAGGTAGCTACCTGGTAATGATCTTTCAAGGAAAGATTCAGGTTCTTTGCCCCGGCAATCGGTCCGCTGCTCGCCACGATCTTATCATAAGGAGAAAAGATGTTCAGTGTAGGGATCTTTATTTTCTCTGTCCCGGCCGGTCCCGGCTGTACAAACCCGGCCAGCAGGACCACGCTACGCACCTTTTCCGCCCGCCAGTTGGTCGAACAGAATTTATATACCAGGTTACTTCCGGCAGAGTGTCCGACCAGATCGACCTGTGTTTTACCTGTTTTAACCAGCACTTCATTAATAAATTTCTCCAGATCTGCCTGGGAATCACCACCCACATCCAGGGAATTCCACTCGTAGGTGTATAGCAGATCCAACGGATAACCATTGGAAGCAAAGCGCAGCATCTGCTGCTCATACGTATCACCGCTGGCCAGGAAGCCGTGCACCATTACAACCGGCAGCTTTTCCGGAGGTATCGCTTCTTTTCCGGTTTCTTCCTTATCCTTATTGCAGGACATTAACAGGCAACATATAGCCAGGCTATAAATACAAAATCTGAATACCTTTCTCATAAGAACAAGGAATGTAGTTGATCACATTAAAATAAGCAATTAATCAACTACCAATACCAGTCCTTTGAGATAACTTCCTTCCGGATGAAAAATATTTACAGGATGATCTGCCGGCTGTGAGACCCGGTGCAGAATTTTTACGGTTCTGCCGCTCTCAATAGCTGCTGCAGTTACCGTATTCAGGAATAAAGGTGCATCCACTACCTGTGAACAGGAGAATGTAAAAAGTAAACCGCCGGGTTTCACCTTATTCAGTCCCATGATGTTCAAGCGCTTATATCCCTGTACCGCATTATGTCTTTTACTGACCGACTTTGCGAAAGCCGGGGGATCCAGCACTACGATATCATACTGTTCCGAAGAATTCTTAAGGAAAGTCAGCACATCCTGCTGAAAAGCCTTATGCTGCGTTTCAGGAACCTGGTTAAGCTGTATGTTTTTCTCTGTGAGTTGTATGGCTCCGGCAGATACGTCTACCGAATCGACCCTGGCAGCGCCTGCGCGGGCGGCGGCTAAACTGAATCCGCCTGAATAGCAAAAAGTGTTGAGTACTGTTTTGCCTTTTGAATAGGTTCCTAATAATTTCCTGTTGTCCCGCTGATCCAGGAAGAACCCTGTTTTTTGTCCGCGAACGATATCGATATGATATTGTACGCCGTGTTCCCGTATAATTGTTTCCAAAGCATTTCCCAGCAACCACCTGTTTTCTACTGACTGAGCATATTGTGCCGGGAGACATTCTCTGCTCTTATCATAGATGGTTGCTATCCTGCCATTTAAGACTTTTCGGGCGGCATCTGAAATGACAGTCAATACTTTATGCATTCCTATACTATGTGCCTGCAGCACCAGCACATCACCATATATATCAGCGATCAATCCCGGAAGATCATCTCCTTCGCCATGGATTAGCCGGAAAGCATTGGTCTCTGCATCTTCCAGGATACCAGTCAGCTTCCTTCTTTCCAGCGCGGCACGGATCCGCTGCTCCCAGAAAGTCTCATCAATCGCTACATCTTCAAATGAAAGGATCTTGACCGCTATGCTTCCTTCATAATAATGTCCTGTTGCCAGAAATTCACCTTTACTATCCAGGATTCTGACCAGATCACCATCAGAAGGATTGCCTGTAATTTTCCGGACGGCCCCGCTGAATATCCAGGGATGTTTCCGCTGCAAAGAGGATTCTCTGCCAGGCTGCAGAGTAACGGCTGCTACAGGCTTCATTTACTGTTCCAGCAGGTAAAAGGTACTGTCATACTGATTCTTATCATCCTTCGGTACATGCTCCTCATCGACGATATCCCATTCCTCCATATCAATCTCCGGGAAATGCGCATCTCCGTCCACCTTTGTATGTACCCTCGTCAGGTATACCCGGTCAGCCAGCCCTATCGTCTGCTCATATACATCTGCTCCGCCGATAACAAATACCTCGTCCAGTCCATTATCAGCAGCAAAATTCAGTGCTTCAGAGATCCCCGGGAATACCAGGGTTTTGGAAGGCTTGTAATCACTTTTCCTGGAAAGGATCATATTGATGCGTTCAGGAAGCGGCTCCCCTATAGACTCAAAGGTTTTGCGTCCCATAATGACCGCTTTACCCTTGGTGAAATATTTGAACCGTTTTAAATCTGAAGAAAGCTTCCAGGGCAATCTGTTTTCATGGCCGATAACGCCGTTTTCAGATACGGCTGCGATGAGAGAAATGATCATATGTGTATTTCGTTAGACAGCCACCTCACCTTTGATAGCAGGATACGACTGGTAATCTTTTAATTCAAAATCTTCAAAACGGAAGCCAAAGATATCTTTTACTTCCGGATTTATATGCATTTTCGGCAGGGGTAAAGGTGTCCTGGACAACTGTATCTCCACTTGCTCCAGGTGATTCAGGTAAATGTGCGCATCTCCGAAACTATGTATAAATTCTCCGGCTTCCAGATCGCACACCTGTGCCACCATCATCGTAAAAAGCGCATAGGAAGCTATATTGAAAGGTACGCCTAAAAAAGTATCTGCACTGCGCTGATACAGCTGACAGGATAACCGGGGCTTTTCACCTTCCTCTTTGGGTGCAGAGACATAAAACTGAAATAAAGTATGGCAGGGAGGTAAAGTCATGCTTTCAATATCCGCCACATTCCACGCGCTGACAATCAGCCTTCTTGAGTTGGGATTAGTCCTGATCTGGTGAATCAGCCCTTCGATCTGGTCGATCGTACCGCCATTGCCATCCGGCCAGCTGCGCCACTGCGACCCGTATACCGGGCCGAGATTTCCCCATCGTTCTGCAAAAGATGCATCTTTAGCGATCTTATCCGCAAACTCTCTCATGGTCTCTCCCTGGTAATCAGCGCTCCTGCGATACTTATCATATGGCCAGTCATCCCAGATCCGGACGCCATGCTCGCACAGATAGCGGATATTGGTTTCCCCTTTCAGGAACCATAAAAGCTCATGAATAATAGATTTTAAGTGTACCTTTTTGGTAGTTACCAAAGGAAAACCTTCAGAAAGATCAAACCGCATCTGGTATCCGAAAACGCCTATGGTACCCGTCCCAGTCCGGTCTCCCCGTCGCTCACCATGGGCAAGGATGTGTCTTAGCAAGTCTTGATACTGCTTCATAAAGCCAATATCGGAAAAAGTGTTACTTCATTGCAACTAAGCTCCTGAAATATTCGGAAGGAAGGATCAGATTTTCTTGGAATCCAGGATACTCTTCCGGATATCCGTAGCCAATTCCTTGATTTCCAGCATACATCTCCGGACACGGATCCCTGCCGATTTATTGCCCCTCAATGTAAACTTATCTATATCCATCTCCAGTTCCTGAATGATATCCCTCAATTGATCATATTTATCTCGAACGCTCATTAACCTTTGATTTTCATTGACAAAGGATCAAAATAACAAATAATTTCAATTTTCTCACAGAATATACAATATATACAATGCCATTTGAAATTATAACCGAGAGATAATTTCCTCTCCCTGCATACGTTTGTAAATGTGGTAGTTTAACAATACCTTTGTAGGCTTATGAAAAACCGGGTATTCATCCCCATCATTGTTTTATTATTGCTCGGCAGTGCAGCCTGTAACAGGGGGTATAATAAGGTATTAAAAAATCCTGACCCTGCATTCAGACTGTCCAAAGCACATGAATACTATAACCAGGGTAAATACGAAAAAGCCCAACCTCTTTTTGAAGAGCACCTGACCATGAACAAAGGAATGAAAAACTCTGAAGAGGTTTTATTCCTGTATGCATACTGCTATTACTATATGAAGGATTACACAATGGGAGCGTTCTACTTCAGGAACTTCACCACCAGTTATCCTACCAGCAAACGCGCTGAAGAAGCAACCTTCATGATGGCGCAATGTTACCAGAAAGAATCACCGAGGTATAACCTGGAGCAATCCAATACCTATAAAGCCATAGAGCAGTTCCAGAACTTCGTCAACAAATACCCGAACAGCGATAAAGTCAAAGATGCCAACCAGGCTATTGACGATCTCAGGGCCAAGCTGCAGAAAAAAGCTTACGAAAGCGCTTATCTTTACTATAAGATCAAGCAATACCAGGCTGCTTCCGTTGCCCTGAAAGCCGTATTGAAAGACAACCCTGGCATTGACAACCAGGATAAAATACAGTATTATATCGTTAAATCGAATAAGTATTTCGCCGATCTGAGCACCAGTTCAAAAAAGCTGGAACGCTACGAAGAAACAGCTAAAGAATGTACGGTTTTCAGAGAGAAATACCCGAACAGCACTTATGCCAAAGAGGTCAACGATATTTACAACAAGACATTAGATCAGATCAAAATCCATCAAAACAGCGATAGTCATGGAAAAGAAAAAAGAAGACAATAAAAGCATATCTCCTTTTATCGAGACGAGAGACCTGGGTCAACTGAGCAGAAAAACCGGTAACCTGTACAAGTCTATCAATATCGTAGCCAAACGCTCTGCACAGCTGAATTCTTCTCTGAAAGAGGAATTACACAAAAAGCTGGAAGAATTTGCCTCTTCTACAGATAACCTGGAAGAAGTTTTCGAAAACAGGGAACAGATTGAGATCTCCAAATACTATGAACGTCTGCCTAAAACGACATTGCAGGCCCTGAATGAGTTCCTGAACAACGAGATCTACGTAAAAGAAGCAGCAGACAATACACCTGCAAAATAGTACCCGTGAGCGGGACACTGACCAATAAGAAGATTCTTTTAGGGGTATGTGGCAGTATTGCTGCATACAAGTCAGTTTTTTTGACCAGACTCCTGGTAAAAGAAGGAGCAGAAGTCAGGGTGATCATGACCCGGTCTGCTACGGATTTTATCCAGCCGCTTACTTTTTCTACGCTCTCCAGGAACGAATGTCTTACTTCCTATACCCGTGCAGAAGGGGCGCAGTGGAACAACCACGTAGAACTGGGTTTATGGGCAGATGTCATGATCATCGCACCTGCCACAGCTGGCACACTGGCTAAAATGGCCCACGGTCACTGTGACAATCTCCTCCTGGCCACCTACCTTTCCGCAAGATGCCCGGTTCTTCTGGCACCGGCGATGGATGAAGACATGTATCAGCATCCGGCTACGCAGGCCAATCTCCGGCAACTGGAAACCTACGGTCACCAGGTCATCCCCGTTGGAACCGGCGAGCTGGCTTCCGGATTATTCGGACCGGGACGCATGGCTGAACCGGAAGAGATCCTCGATTACCTCGGAGATTTCTTCTCTCCCAAGGACAGTCCGCTGGCAGGCAAAAAGGTCGTTATAACTGCAGGCCCAACCTATGAGCACCTGGATCCGGTACGGTTCATCGGCAATCATTCTTCCGGTAAAATGGGCATTGCCATTGCAGACGCAGCAGCTTCCAGAGGTGCAGAAGTCACCCTTATCCTCGGTCCATCGTCCTTAGCACCCAAAAATCATAAAGTCCGTTTACAGCGGGTAACCTCGGCGGCAGAGATGTACCAGGCCGCGCTGAAATACTTTGAAGAGCTGGATGTGATCATTTTCGCAGCAGCAGTGGCGGATTATACTCCGGAAGATGTAGCCGTACATAAGATCAAGAAGCTGGACGATTCTTTGATGCTGAAGCTCAAGAAGAATATTGATATTGCAGCCTCCTTCGGCCTGCTGAAAAAGCATCACCAGTTATCTGTCGGCTTTGCCCTGGAAACTCAGAAAGGTGAAGAACATGCCCGCGAAAAGCTCAGGAAAAAGCATTTTGACCTGGTTGTTTTAAATTCCCTGGAAGATTCCGGTGCAGGATTCAAACACGATACCAACAAAATCACCATATTAGATACCAACAATCACGTAAAAGCGTTTGAACTGAAGAGTAAGACTGCTGTAGCCCAGGATATTCTTACGGCGATCGAAAGTAAATTGGTATGAAAAAGATATTAGGTTTTTTCTTTCTTTCTCTTTTTTCCGCATTCTCCGTATGTGCGCAGGAACTGGACTGCTCCGTAAGGGTAGAAGCCATCAAAGCACAAAACATAGAGCCCCGGATCTTTAAGACGCTGGAAACGGCAGTGTACGAGTTCATGAACGGCAGAAGATGGACTACCGACAAATACCTTCCGCACGAAAAGATCAAATGTTCCATCATCATCAATATCACCGAATCACCTTCTGAAGGAGATTACAAGGCAGCCCTTATCATACAATCCCAACGGCCGGTATACCGTTCCGGTTACCAGACACCCGTATTCAGCCACAATGACAAGGAAGCTGATTTTGAATACTTTGAATTTCAGCAACTGGACTATATCGTCAACGGCTATACCAACAACCTGACTTCCCTGCTCGCATATTATGCATACCTGATCATAGGGTATGACTACGCGACCTTCTCACCCAACGGCGGCGCACCTTATTTCCTGCAGGCCAAAGCGGTAATAGATGCTATCCCACAGAGTGCAAGATCCAGGTTCAAAGGCTGGAGTGCTTTTGACGGCTCCCGTAACAGGTTCCAGATGGTCGATGCTTTACTCAATCCGCGCTTTAAAGCCTTCCACCAGATCTTATATGCTTATCATTTTTCCGGCCTGGATAAAATGTACACCGATCCTGCTACAGCCAGGCAAGCCATTACCTCCAGCGTTAAGGATCTTGAAGCGCTCAATAACGACAATCCCAACAACATCTTGCTAAGAACATTCTTCGTAGCCAAGGCCGATGAGATTAAAAATATATATGCCGGCTCCACTCCGGCAGAGAAGGGACCTATGGTAGATCTGCTCTCCAGGCTGGACCCGCTCAACAGCGAAAAATACAGAGATCTACTAAAGCTCTGAGCTTCAAATATCCGGGCGATCCCTTTTTCCGGAGTTAAGAATTGACAATTTAGTTTCCTATTTTTGGTTGACGGTTCACTATGCTATCACATCTACACATTCGCAACTACGCCATCATTGAGTCCGCCGAAATAGACCTGAACCCACACCTGAACGTCATTATCGGAGAAACGGGTGCCGGTAAATCTATCCTGATGGGGGCCCTGAACCTGGTATTAGGCAGTCGTGCAGACACTTCTGTGCTGATGGATAAAGAAGAAAAATGTGTAGTAGAAGCACAGGTACAGATCAGTGCCTATCACCTCCGGGATTTCTTTGAAGAGAACGACCTTGATTATGCGGATACGACCATCATCCGCAGAGAAATCAATCCCAAAGGGAAAAGCAGGGCTTTCATCAACGACATACCGGTTACGCTGGATGTCCTCAAAGCTTTAACCTCCCAACTCATAGACATCCACTCACAGAATGAGAACAGCGATCTGCTGAATGAGGATTTCTTCATCCGGATACTGGATAAGATCTCCAACAATTCAATGCTCGCCTCTTATACCCACACTTACCAGGAATACCAGGCCAGCAAAAAGCAACTTAAAACATTCAAAGACGAGGCAGCCGCTTTTGCCAGAGAATACGAATTCATTAAGTTCCAGTATGAAGAGCTGGATGTCCTGCCGCTGTCCGTGGAACAATGGAAAGAAACGGAAGAAGAACTCAGTATCCTGGAAAATGCCGGAACGATCCGCCAGAACCTGCAGGCTTGCACAGGCTTGCTCAGCGACCAGGAGATCAATATCGAAGATCTTATTGCAGAAATCCAGAAGCTGCTCTCTCCTATTGCCGGTTTCCATAGTGAACTCCAGGGCGCTGCAGAAGAAATTGACGAAATACAGATCCGGCTACGTTCCCTGGTCCGCCAGTTCAAATCGCTGCTGAACAATATTGATACGGACGAAAACAGGTTACAGGAACTTTCCGCCCTGCAGTCCTCAGTCAACAGGCTGATGCAGAAGCACCATGTAAAAGATATGGAAGCGCTGATTGACCTGCATCGCCAACTGAAAGACAAGCTGGGCAAGTTCAGCTTCTCCGAAGAAACGATTTCAGCACTGGAAGAAAAGGTCAGTCATCAATTGCAGCTCCTCAGATCTGCAGGTGAGCAGATCACGGCACTGAGGCAAGCGTGTGCACAACCTTTCACCACTGCCATCAGCGCATTGCTCAAAGACCTGGGAATGCCCTTTGCCAGGGTAGAGCTCCGGTTTGAAATAACAGAACAGCCCTGTAAAGACGGTTTCGACCGCGTCACACTACTTTTTGCACCTAATAAGGGTAGCCAGTTGCAAAGCCTGCAACACGTAGGTTCCGGCGGTGAAAAATCCAGGCTGATGCTGGCCATCAAATCCATGGTAGCCAAAGAAACAGCATTACCTACACTGATTTTTGACGAAATAGATACAGGTATTTCCGGAGAGGTAGCGCTTAAAACCGGGGAATTGCTCCGGCAGATCAGCAGTGATCACCAGGTTATTACCATTACACACCTCCCACAGGTAGCAGCAGCGGGCAGGCAACATTTCCTGGTATACAAAAAGCATCTGGAAGATAAGAGCGTGACCAGGATCGATAGCCTGGACGCAGAAAGAACCGTAACAGAGATCGCCAAAATGCTCAGCGGTGAAAATCCGTCGCAGGCAGCGCTGGAAAATGCCCGGATCCTGCTTAAAAGACAATAGGAAAAACCGGATTCCCTGTAAATACACCTTTTGTTAGAATACTCTTTCAGGACAAATAGCTAATAAGCGCAGCTGAAACCGTAAATTTGCCTGATATGGAAGTTTTACCGCTTACACTGGTCAAGATCGGTGGTAATATTGTAGATCATCCTGCCGCGCTGCAGCAGTTCCTGGCTGATTTCCACGCTATAGAAGGAGCTAAAGTGCTGGTGCATGGCGGGGGAAAAGTGGCTACAGAATTATCCAGGTCCATGGGCATCACTCCGGTTATGATCGACGGAAGAAGGGTGACAGATGCAGAAACTTTAAAAATTGTCACCATGGTGTACGGCGGCCTGATCAACAAGCAGATCGTAGCACAACTTCAGGCCTTAGGTACCAACGCAATAGGTCTCACCGGTGCAGATGGTAATATCATCCGGGCACATCAGCGCCGGCATCCGTCTATTGACTATGGCTTCGTAGGAGATATAGACCAGGTGAACGGAGACAGGCTCAGGAAGATCATAGACGCCGGGTTTACACCCGTCATTGCACCGCTGACACATGATCTCCGGGGACATATGCTCAACACCAACGCTGACACTGTCGCAGCTGAGCTCGCAATAGCGCTGAGCGGCTTCTTCAAGGTCAATTTCCTCTACTGCTTTGAGAAGAAAGGCTTGCTGCTGGACATCAACGACGAAACTTCTGCAGTGCCGCATATTCTCGTAGAAGATATTCAACAGCTGAAGGAAGACGGAACCATTGTGGCCGGCATGATCCCTAAAGTTGACAATATAGCAGATGCCATCAGAAGAGGTGTGAGCCAGGTCAGACTTTGTCATGCAGCAGATATTCCGCTTATATTTTTGGAAAAACAATCCGCAGGAACCCTTTTTACCGCATAATGGATACACTTTTCAATAAAATCCGGCAGCTTTTAGAACAGCTCATATCTACTCAGTCCTTCAGCAGAGAAGAGGGAAATGCTGCGCAGGTCATCCGGGATTTCTTTGCAAAAGAAGGCATTCCCTACGAAACGAGGCTACACAATACCTGGTCCTATAATCTCCACTTTGACAATAGTAAACCGACCTTATTACTTAATTCTCATATTGATACGGTCAAACCGTCCAGCCAGTGGACCAAAGACCCTTTTACACCGGTAGTGGAAGATGGTAAACTATTCGGACTGGGCAGCAACGACGCAGGAGGTCCTTTGGTAGCATTGATCGGAACTTTCCTCCATTTCTATGCTGCTGAGGATTTGCCATTCAATATCTGTATGATCGCCAGTGCCGAAGAAGAAATCTCCGGACAAAACGGGATCGCCCTGCTGCAGGATATCACAGAACAATGTGCCGCCGCCATCGTGGGCGAACCTACTGAAATGGAAATGGCCACTGCAGAACGCGGCCTGATGGTGATCGATGCGGAAGTAAAAGGTGTGGCCGGACACGCCGCCAGAGACACGGGCGTCAATGCCATCTACAAAGCCATAGATGATATCCGTTGGTTCAGAGATCATCAGCTGGAGAAGCAGTGCCCGGTGCTGGGTCCTACCAAGATGACAGTCACTGTTATAGAAGCCGGGAGACAGCACAATGTCGTACCGGACACCTGTAAATATGTGATAGACGTACGCACCACTGCTGCTTACGGATATGATGAATTGGTCGCTTTCATGAGCCAGCATGTCCATGCCAGCCTTACCCCGCGTTCTACCCGCCTGCAGCCCAGCATCATCCCGGAAGATCATCCGCTGGTACAGACAGGCAAAGCACTCGGTATCCGTACCTTCGGTTCCGCTACCCTTTCGGACCAGGCTTTACTGAAAATTCCTTCTGTCAAAATGGGGCCGGGAAAATCAGAACGTTCTCATACAGCTGATGAATTTATTTTTGTAGAAGAACTCCGTAAAGGGCTGGAAACATACATTCACCTTATTAAAAACTTACCATGCTTGCCAGTAAAAAATTAAGCGTTATCCTGGCTGTCATTTTCCTGTTGCTGCTGGGAGCAGTGATCTACAAACGATATATGACAGCACCGGATATCCAGTTGAAAGACATCGAGATCGCTACTTTCCTGGAGGAAAAAACGACTTTGGATAATATCAAAGATAAAGTGATTGTCTTCAACGTATGGGCAACCTGGTGTCCGCCCTGCATACAGGAAATGCCGATGTTTGATCACCTGTTCCAGGAAATGAACGGACAAGACATAGAATTTATACTGGCATCTGACGAAGAGATGTCCAAGCTGATCCGCTTTACCAAAGAACATGCGCTGGCGGTGCCAGTCTACCAGCTGACTGCCCCGATGAAAACATTAGACGTACACACCATTCCCTGCACTTTCATCTTTGACAAGAAAGGAAAGCTCGTAGAAAAGAAACTAGGGATTTTTGAAAGCGCTGAAGAGCTCAAAGCATTGATCCGGCCTTACATGTAGCGTTGCTAAACACCAGCCGCTTTCAGTGCTTTCTCGACTTTGTCCCTGACAAACGGAAGCACTACATCCAGCGCACAGTTGAAGTTATAATTGTTGTTGACAATCAGATCAGCTTTAGCCCGCATCGGTAGAATATACTGCTCATAAGTAGGATGAACATGGTGCTGATACCTGTAAAGCACATCATCCAGCGGGTAATTACGCTCCTCTGCATCCCGCTTGATCCGCCGGATCAGTTTCAGGTGCTCACTGGCATCCAGGAATATCTTCAGATCTATCAGGTTTGCAATTTCCTCAAAAAAGAAAACAAAAATACCCTCTACGATAATGACCGGGGCAGGTTTATAGACGATCGCCTTGGAAGTAGCCAGCGGGTTATTAAAAGTATATTCCATGATGTGTACTTCCTCGCCATTAATCAGCCGGGAAAGATCCCTGAAAAAATCATCCCTTCTGAAAGAAGTCGGCAAATCGAAATTATGCTGCCTATTGACATCAATTTCCTGTTCCTCTCTTTTCTTATAATAATTATCCATGCTGAGGAAACAGACCTGATCGCTGGAAAACTGGCAATGAAGATTGTTTATGAAAGTGGTCTTCCCTGAACCACTGCCACCAGTTATACCGATAACGTAAGGTTTTTGCATACTGCAAAGAAATAAATTGATTATGACACTTTTATGTGCCAAAGCTAACAAATTAGCTAAGTCTGTGTTAATAATCCGGTAGTTGTAAACTTGTATTCAGCTGCATCTATCATTAATTTTGCAAAAAAATCTCATGAAATTACTAGACGGCAAACAGCTTTCGCAGACCATCAAGCAGGAAATCGCTCAGAAAGTCAAAGAAATCAAATTGAGTGGAGGAAAGATCCCACACCTGGCGGCTATCCTGGTAGGTAATGACGGAGCCAGCGAAACCTATGTAGCCAGCAAAGTAAAATCATGTGAAGAGGTAGGTTTTAAATCAACACTGATCCGCCTGGAAGCAGACGTGACAGAGCAGGTATTACTCGCCGAAATTCATCTGCTGAACAATGACGATGATATTGACGGCTTTATCGTACAGCTGCCGCTGCCTAAGCACATCAATGAACAAAAGATCGTACAAGCGATCAACCCGGAAAAAGATGTGGACGGCTTCCATCCTGTTAACGTAGGTAAAATGGTACAAAACCTGCCTTGCTTTTTACCTGCAACGCCTTACGGTATCCTGACCCTGCTCAAGCGCAACGGTATCGATACCAATGGAAAACACTGCGTAGTTGTCGGCAGAAGCAATATCGTAGGGATGCCGATGAGCATTCTCATGGCCAGGAAAGACAATCCGGGTAATTGCACGGTCACACTCTGTCATAGTGCTACCCGGAACCTGAAAGAAGAGATCCTCAGAGCGGATATCGTCATTGCTGCCTTAGGCAAAGCCGAATTCATCACCGCAGATATGATCAAAGAAGGTGCTGTTGTCGTGGACGTAGGAATTACCCGCGTAAAAGATGCCTCCAAGAAAAGCGGATTCAGTCTCAAAGGAGATGTCAAATTCGACGAAGTGGCTCCCAAATGCAGCTATATTACACCGGTACCGGGTGGCGTAGGTCCTATGACGGTTGTCTCCCTGATGCTCAATACGCTGCAAGCGGCTGAAGGCAAAAGCATTATCTGACTTAAAACCTGGAAAATACAACAGCGGTGTCCTTAGCGACACCTCTTTTTATTCATTATGAAAAGGAACTTCCTTTTCCGTAATACCCCATTGCACCAGCATCCTGGATACATGCGCCAGGCCATCCGGATCTTTGATGGAGAACCAGGAAAGCACAGTACAGTGTTCAGGAATGACCACCACTTCATCGCCTGCACCGGCAATTTTTTGCAGCGCCTCCTTCTGACAGATATTCCGGTCCAGCTTATTTCTGTCTTTTACTGCAAATACGATCAGTATGGTCAGCATAAAGAACAGATATGGTTTCAGCGCTTTACGATGATCCAATGCCCGTATGGCCAGAATGGTGCCGGCAGTAAAACAGAAGATCAGGATAAAGGTAACAGGCAGGATCACATCATAACGGACCACCCAAGGTCTGTATACTCTGTACCCGCCGAAAGGAAGTGCGAGTATATACATTGCCATAAAAGCCGTAAGCAACATCAAAATCTTACTTACAAAAGGATACCTTTCCCGGATCAGCAGGTAATTGACCAAAAGCACTCCTCCGATCAGCCAGAATGCATAGCTGACCGTTAAAAATTCCGGTATGCCTTTGAACAGGTAAACATATCGTTCAGATAAAGGTATCTCTGCCAAGCTTTCTGCATTGAACCGTCCGATATAGAAAGAATACAAAGCCCATACTGACAGTAAAAAGAAATAGCCCAATAATGTCCAACGGAAGGTATTGCTGATCTGCCAGCGCCAGTAAAACACTGCGAGACCAGCCGACAAAGGGCAGACCATCAGGATAACCGCAGCGTTGATCGCACCGCAGAAAGGTAAGACCGGCAACAGGATCAGGCATAAAAGATGTTCATACCAACGCAATGGCTGCTGTTGTTGTATTCTTCTGAAGAACGGCCAGAAGAACAGGAACAACAAGCTCATTGGAAAAGCATAGAAAAAGGTATAGGTGATCGCATGGTCGATCACCCCGATCTGGTCGTAGAATCCATGTCTGAACTGAAAAAGCGTAGTAATGACCACGCAGGAAACCAGGAATGTTTTCCAGGTACCTCTGACCGCACTGACTACATAAAGCGACAGGAGTACCAGCATAAGCACATGAATTGAAACAGAAAATAGTGCAGAAGTGAAGTAAAGCGCATCTATCCTGCTGCCGAAACAAGGGGCTAAAAACTGGTATACATCATTGAACCACAGGTGCATAGCCTGATGAGAGAAATACCGGTTCGTGGCCGCATACGGTGTCGGATCTTTCAATAAATTAAATCCGAACGGATCTTCCAGCACTTTCCGGTAATGTTCCATCGGCATACTGATCGCCACCATATCGCCGTCCAATGGCTCGGCGGCATACTGAGCAAAAGAAAAACCTATATCGAACAACAGATAAGCGATCGCCAATGAACAGCATATCCAGGTCAGTCGCTTCTTATCACGCATAAGCTAAATCAGTATATATTAGATTTTCCAGTCGCAGCTGTATGGATTATTCCACACAGTCTGATAAAATTACAATTCCGCTGCATATTATTTCCGGTATCTGTTACAGACCGGTTTTATTCACTTTACTTTCATTATAGGCCAGGATAAAGATGGTCAATATAATGAACAGGCTACCCAACCAATCCATCATGCCAAACTGAACATTCAGCCAGATCAATGCAATGAACGCAGCGGATAAAGGCTCAGCACAGGCCAGCAGACTGGCGTGCACTCCCCCTATGATCTTTACACTTACCAGGAAAGCATAAAAAGCGATCAGGGTGCCGAAGAAAATGATGAAACCGATATTCAACCAAGCGGCCGTATCCAACTTACCTTCCAGCTGCCAGGGAGCATGAATGAAAGAGAAGCACCCTCCTCCTATCAGCATAGCCCAGCCAATAGTGGAAGCTGCATCGTATTTGTTAAGTAGGCTGATCGGCTGTAAAGTGTAGATCGACAGCGCAAAGGCAGACAACACACCCCAGAACAGCGCTTTTTCAGAGATCATTAACTGCTGGAAATTGCCATGGGTGACCAGCAAAAAGGTACCTAGCACTGCCAGTATTAATGCGGCTATTTCCTGTAAAGTCGGCAGCTGCCATTTTTTGAAGGCTACATAGAGCGCAATCAATACCGGTCCGGTATACTGCAGAACAGTAGCGGTAGCGGCATTGGAATGTTTAATGGCTGCAAAATAGGTGTATTGAACGGACAGCATCCCGGTGAGCCCGAACAACAGCAGACCTCTTGCATCTCCAGCATTTTTCCAGATATCCAGGATACTCTTTCCCTTCTTTATATAGCCCAGCAGCACCAGGATCACCCCGGCGATCAGCATTCTTACTGTTACCAGCCATTCCGGTTGTATGCCTTTCTCCTGGAAAAGATACTGCGCACAGGTTCCGGATACGCCCCATAACAAGGCCGCTGATAATGCCAAAAAATAACCTCTTACCTTCTGGTCCGGAACGGTATCCATTTCCTGATGAATTTGCAGGCTAATGTACTCCTAAATTCTCTTCGACAGCCAATGGAAACAGTTATCTGCAGGATAATATTTTGTTGCGTATGTGTGCCTTGATTCTGCTTCTGATAATGTTTAAAGTGATCTCTGATACACGAATAATCCAGGTATATATTAAAAAATAAATTAATTACATTTATTACCCCTTATCCAGATAAATAATATCATCAAGTTGTATGGCTAATACCTATTCACAATTATATATACAAATAGTATTTGCAGTCAAAGGCAGGGAAAACCTCATTGAAAAATCGTGGAAAGATGAATTACATAAATACATTGCAGGCATTATAAAAGCTAAAGGACAAAAACCTATTATCGTCAACGGTATGGCTGATCATATCCATGTATTCATCGGGTTAAAACCATCTATGGCGATCTCAGACCTGGTTCGGGATATCAAGAATAATTCAACAAACTTCATCAACGAACGAAAATTTTTAAAAAGTAAATTTTCATGGCAGGAAGGCTATGGGGCTTTTTCATACTCCCATTCACATATACAAACCGTTTACAATTATATCCTGAATCAGGAAGAACATCATAAAAGAAGAAAATTCCGGGAAGAGTATACAGAATTACTTAGAAAGTTTGAGATTGAATATAATGAGCAATATGTATTTGACTGGCTGGAATGACTTCACAAGAATATCACCATTTCAGGATTATCACGGTTGAGCTAATTATCCGATACAGTCAATATTACAATCATATTACCCCTCCGGGGTACCTGGCTACCGGATTCGGATGATATTAATCCAGATCTCTGAAGCCTGAAAGGCTGACATATTTATAGAAAATCGTAAACAAAACCACAACCCCGGAGGGGTGACATTATCCGATACAGCAGAATCCAGCATCCTAAACACCCCTGTATCGATACAGTTCGATATTCACACCCTTCCAGGGGTTAGCGCAGCGAAGCTAATATCCGATACAGTCAATATTACAATCATATTACCCTCCAATCTCAGCAGATTCAGGTGGTTATGATCCAAATCTATAAGCCTGAAAGGCTGACATATTTATAGAAAATCCGCAAACCAAATCAGAACCCCGGAGGGGTGACATTGTTATAATTATCCCGCAACAACGGGTTTCAACATCCTGTATACCCTGTAAATTAGGTAGATACATACCAGAATTACTACCGAAACCACATACCCTAACGTATCGAAATGTACCAGCGGCGCATCAGGAGTACGCTGTTGTACGATCAATCCGGCAATCATCGCTGCGATTCCTCCGGACATCTGTTGCAAAGAAGAAGTGATGCTCATGTAAGCACCTCTGTCTTGTGCCAGCGGCACACTGGTATTCAAAGCTGTAGCAGGTATCGAGCGACTCATAATCCCCATGAACAAGATCACATTGACCAGGATCATGAACCAGAGCGGCGACCGGGACATATGGGTATAGACCATCACCATCACGATAGCCAGAACGGAACCAATAGCAAAAATCCTGAATTTATCAAACCGGTCACTCAGGCGACCCACCAGAGGCATCACCACCACCGAAGAGACGCCGGTCAGCATGAAAACCAAAGGCAATTGCTCGTGGGAGATACCGACATTATTGACCATGAACGCACTGCTGAAAGGCATCAGCATAAAACCACCTATCGCCAGGAAAGCAGTAGCCAGGAAGCCTACCTGGTATCTCGGATTGATAACCGTATGCCAGAGATGTAACAACGGACTTCGCTCGGACCGGATCTTCAGGTGCTGATCGACCGCCTGCATCCGCATAAAAACTGCAGCCAGGATCAATATACACAAAGCTACGATCATAAAAAATGTAGCGTGCCAACCCCAGTGATTGGCCACCAGGATACCGATCGGTATACCCAGGATCTGGCTGCCGGCAAAAGCCATCTGAATAAATCCTATCACTCGGCCCCGCTGGCTTATCGGAAAAAGGTCCGTAACGATCGCAAGCGATATGGAACCTATTACACCACCAAACAAACCGGTAATGATCCGCGCGACCAACAGCATCACATAACTGTCAGCCAGTCCGCATAACAACGTTCCTACAGTAAAGCCGGTATAAAACAACAGTAGCAGCTTTTTCCGGTCAAACTTATCCGCAAAACCTGCCGTAATGATCCCGGATGCTCCGGCGCTAAACGCATAAGAGGAGACGATCCAGCCAAACTGGGCCGTACTGATCTGCATCTGCTTCATCAGGATATCTCCCAGAGGAGAAATAATGACAAAATCCAGAACTATGGTAAACTGTAAAAGCGCCAGAACAGCAGCTACAAAAGCCTGATACTTTGAAAACTTCGGAATACCCCCCGGTTCTTCCACAATACTATGCTCCATTATTCCTGATTGGGATTATATACCCAGGCGATCTTTGAATGCCCGGATCTTCTGTTCATGCTCAGTCTTGAGTTCAGGATGGGTAATGCCCTGATCCGCATCAAAATTAATATTAAAAGAAGGCAGTGAAAAAGATGCTACAATATCAGCACCGGCTTCGGGAAAATACAACAATGCCGCCTTCATAACATTACCGCCACCAAACTTTCCGGGAGAGGTACTCATGAGCAGCATAGGTTTCTTCTGAAATACATTATTGTCAATCCGGGAGCACCAGTCCAGCACATTCTTGAAAGCGACGCTATAGGTTCTGTTATTTTCCGCCAGCGATACCACGATTGCATCGTGGCTGGTTATAAGATTTCTGAACCGGTGTGCCGGCTCCGGAAAACCTTTCTCTTCCCTGTCCTTGGAATAGATCGGCATCTCAAAATCATTGAGATCCAGGAACGTAATTTCCTGATCCCCGAAATAATCCAGGGTCAGGCTGACCAGTTGTTTATTGATGGAATGACTACTGTTACTACCTGCAAAACCTAATATCTTCATATTTAAAATATTTTAAGCAGATGCGAGATCCTATGCTCAGGCATGCTTTTACAGGTAGCAATATATACTGAATATTCCGGCTTGTGTTAAACCCGAATCGTTAATTGATCTTTTTGATCGACGATGCCTGCAACCCTTTAGCGCCTTTCACAACGGTGAATTCCAGTATGTCGTTCATCTTTATAGCGACCGGTGTACTATTCTGATGTACAAACACACGTTTACCATTTTTACTATCCTCCACAAAGCCATATCCCTTGGCCGCATCAAAGAAAACCACTTTACCGGTTTTAACTGAAGAAGGATTTTCTGAAGTATCCCGGTGAACTTTAGGGCCGCTGCCCGTTGATGAGGTTCTCGCATCCGGCGGAAGATCAGTCAGGTTACCATCCTCATCTACATAAGCCAGCATCTCTTCAAAAGTTTTCTTCGTTCCGGTAGCTGCAGCCTGTTTGCGCTCTTCTTTTTTCTCTTCTTTTTCCCGGCGCTTCTGCAGGCGCTTCTTTTCCTTTTCTTTCTTATTGAAAGTTTCTTGTGATCTACCCATATTCAGTTTAAAAATTAATAATCAATGAAGCAGGGAAACACTACAACATTCTTGAAAAGGCCTTAACAAATAGCTGGAATTCTATAAGTTGCTTCACACCTTTATCTAATGACTTTGAAATAGCAACTTTTCTAAAGGAAAATCAGAAGAGTATGTGAAGCTACGGTATTTATCTCAATAAACCAATCCTGACCTGTACTCCGAATCAGCGCTTATCCATCCTCTTCTTTAACCAAATCAACGCCTGCTGCGCCTCCTGTCCGGTTTCCTTTTACCGGTTTTCTGAGGTGCTTTCATTACCGGTTCCGGTACAACAGGAGCTTCCAATGCAATAACATAAGGATGCTGTGTTTCCAAAGGAATCTCTTGTTTAGTCAGCTTGTTGATCTTTTGCAGCAGATCCCATTCATCCTCAGCACAGAAGGTAAAAGCTTTACCATCGGCGCCAGCCCTGCCGGTCCGGCCTATCCGGTGCACATAAGCTTCAGGATCCGCCGGGATATCATAATTAACCACATATTCCAGTCCCTGTATATCGATGCCGCGGGAAGCGATGTCCGTCGCTACCAGCACCTTGATCTTTCCGTCTTTAAAATGCTGTAAGGCATTGACCCGGGCGTTCTGCGACTTATTGCTGTGAATAGCCGCTGCAAAGATCCTTTCCTTCTCCAGCGACCGGACGATCCTGTCCGCTCCATGCTTGGTTCGGCTGAACACGATCATATTCAATGGGTTGAACTTCTTGATCAGGTGCACCAGCAATTTGACCTTATTGGCTTTCTCTACCGGGTATATCTTCTGTTCAATCCTGACTACCGTAGAAGATACCGGTGACACCTCCACACTGACCGGATGGTGTAAGATATTATTGGCCAGCGTACGGATATTATCCGGCATCGTCGCTGAAAACATGAGCGTCTGACGCCTGGGCGGTAATAATTGCAATACCTTCCGGATATCATGAATAAAGCCCATTTCCAGCATCCGGTCCGCTTCATCGAGCACCAGGAACTGTACTTCCTTTAACGATAACACCTTTTGTCCCACCAGGTCCAGTAATCTGCCCGGTGTGGCAATCAGGATTTGCGGTGGATGTTTCCTGATCTGCTCTATCTGGTTATTGACCGATACGCCGCCAAAAACTACCATGGAAGTCAGCGGTACAAACCTGGTCAATATACCCGCATTCTCACCGATCTGTATGGCCAGTTCGCGGGTAGGCGCCAGCACCAGCACCCTCAGGGCTTTCTTATCGGCCTTTGATACCGGCGGACGATCTAATAGTTGCTGGACAATCGGCAGAAGAAAGGCAGCGGTCTTACCCGTACCTGTCTGCGCGCATCCCATCACATCTTTACCAGCCAGGACCGCAGGGATAGCCTGCTGCTGGATCGGTGTAGGCGTGTGATAACCTGCTTCCTCTAATGCTCTTAAGAGAGGTTCACTGAGCTTAAGTTCTGTAAATGACAACATAAAATTTTTAAATGCAGATAACTCATCTGCACCAATGACAACTGAGCGCCTCGCGGAACAGCCGTATTGCTGGGCACAAAGGTAGAGATAAAATCCGCAGTCTACGGGGCGCGAAGGTTAGTAATCCTTTATCAAATAAAAAAAGAGCGGTTTCAGAAAAAAGTAATGCAGAACTGTAACGAATCGGAAAACGGAACTACTTACCCGGTAAATATTTAAACACAAAAACAATATAATGATGAAAACAACATGGACTGCAACAGTGGAAGGTAAGGAGATCAGGATCACTTACGGATGGTTCGGCGGAGAGCGGCTGTACGTAAACGGCCAGCTGCAGGATGAAAAGGTCAGCACATTCGGAACCCCTACCCTGACCGGCCATTTTATCCGCGGGAACGGGGAGAAAGCACTATTGAAAGCTAACCTTTATATGACTTTCGGATTAAGATGCAGCCTGTTTGTTGACGACGTCAAAGTTCCGGTCACGAAAAGCTGATACCCAGACATATGAAGGCGGCAGCAACAAACAATATGCTCTATCGGTAACCGGCAGCACATCGACACATTGGCATATTGGCATATTGCCCAATTGACTAATCACCACATTATCGATACTTTACAGTTTATCAATAATATTTTTTAACAACATACTGACAGAATTATTACTAGAATTGCGCTCACATCAGTCAACTCCGGATATGAGAAAAAAAATATACACACTGATGGCTGCCATTGTATGCAGTACTGCAGTATTCGCCAATGACAGCACAAAAAACGATATCTCCTTAAGATATGGTATCGGTCATTTGGGTAAACAGGATCTGATCTTTTCACCATTCGTGCACAACACGTGGTCTGCAGTCAATATCGGTATGCGCTATGAAAGAAAAGCCAAACTGCACCATTATGCAGATCTTTCTTTCGGCACTTATCAACCGATCCTTGTTCCAAGCTATACTTATGATGATGATCAGCGGACTGCACCACACTATTTTATTCTTGTCAACCTGACTTATGGTCTGGGGAAAGCGCTCCGGCTGTCCAATCCGAAAGCAACCCTGTCTGTAGGAGGTAATGCCGGTATCAATCTGCAACCTTCCGTTTATTCATTCGGCAGCTTCAGTAGTCTGGGATATTTTGCATTCATAGGTGTAGGTGCATGGACCAAGTTCAGCTACAGGTTTTCAGATCATCACCGGCTGGATGCCGGTCTGAACCTACCGCTGGCCGGTCTCACTGCCAGATCTCCTTACCTGATCAATGACGACGAGTATATCGAAAATACCTATTCCCATAAAGGATTCAGGACCCTGATGGCCTTTCTCGGCGACGGTCAGTTCCGCACGCTCAACAGCGTACAGCAGGCTGACCTTCATGTGCAGTATACTTATGACATTAATCGTCACTGGGGAATCGGTGCAGCCTACGAATGGCAGTTTCTGCACGCCTCCCAACCGGCCAGCCTGATCGCTTACAGAAATATCTTTTACCTCACCGGAGCTTTTAAATTCTGATCCACATGCGTTCCTTTTTCCTTCTTTTCCTTTGTATTACACTCCTGGGCAGCTGTAAAAAGGTTTTCTTCCGGGAAGAACCCGCCAACGATCCCGAAGCTATTTTCGAAGATCTCTGGAAGAATTTCAATGAGAACTACGGTCCTACAGAAGAGCGGAATATCGATTGGGCCGCACTTTACCAGGCCTACAGACCGCAAATCAACGCCGGATCAGATGAACAAACGCTCTACCAGGTGATCACCGGCATGTTATCCGTACTCAACGACGGCCATGTGGGATTGATCGCTCCTAACCGCGACCGGTTCAATTCCAACTATATCCTCCATCACTCCATTGGCGATGAGCTATTCGACCTGAAGCTGATCAAGACTTACCTGGAACCTGGTTACCAGACAGGTGAGGATGATGCCTACGTCTACGGCAAAATCCAGGGTACTGACATCGGTTATATTTACTTCGATTATATCGGGGATAATTTCTTTGTACTGAACGATTTCCTGGATAAAAATCTCTTATCCAAGGGAATCATCATCGACCTGCGGCACAACCAGGGCGGTGATTTCACCTATTGCTTTTCAGAGATCGGCAGGCTGACCAACCAGGAAAGACTGGTATTCCGATCCAGAACCAAGAACGGACCAGGCAGAAATGATTTTACCTCCTGGTACTCCTGGCATATCCAACCCAAAGGAAGCTATTTTGACAAACCGATCGTCATCCTGACAGACCGGTATACGATCAGCGCCGGGGAAAGATCTGTCATGGCCTTCAAAACCTTGCCGAATGTGACCATTATGGGCGACACTACCTGCGGCGCGCACTCTACGATGATCGGCAGGGAACTGGCCAACGGGTGGTATTATACTTTTGCAACCCAGAACACGCTGATGTATGACGATATCTCTTACGAAGGAAAAGGTATCACGCCAGACGTTCGCGTAGTCAACAGCTCTTTTGAAATGCTGAACGGTATCGACCGGACATTACAGGAGGCTATCGCTTCATTCTAGGTTCAGGACAAGACCTTCTCCTTCCATTCTGCTTCGTTGAAGCCGACTACTCCGTCATTGTCCAGCAGAACGAATGGCCGTTTGATCAGCTTACCGTGCCGTGCCAGCAGCGCCACCAGCTCATCCTCGGACATATATCCTATCTTTTCAGAAAGCTTCATTTCCTTGTACAACAATCCTGAGGTATTGAAAAGCTTATTGATCTTCTGGCCCCTGCTTTTCAGATAGGACAACATTGTCCGGATCTCTTTTTCAGAAGGTGGCGTATCAACGATCGGTACCGGCTCAAATGCTACTTCATTGGACTGAAGGAACTTCTTTGCTTTTACACAGGTACCGCATTTCGCGTATTCATAAACTTTCAACTTGCTCATAAATAAGTCTTTTCCCCGGTAAGATATTTATTTTGGCCGCTTTTATAAAATACAGTTCTTCCTGACTACTTACTCTCTAAGACATTATTCACTTTTCACTATGCACCTTTTTGTAGTTTGATATAAATTGAACAGCAATTAACATACAGATATTCATGTGGTACAATCTCTTAGCCGGGATATTGATCTGCTGTTCCGCTATTCCGCTGATACAAAACCAGCACTGGGTTTTCAGGATCTTTGATTTTGCAAAAGTTCAGATCCTCTTCCTGCAGACCTTTTTCTGGATCAGCGCCTGGTTCTGGACCGGAGGTTACGTGCTGTTTTACATTTTCCAGGCATTGCTGTTCATCTGTATTATAACCAATATCCTGCAGCTGGTACACTATACTCCTTTCTACCCGTTAGATAAAAAAGAACGGTCTCCTTATGCCTCAAAGGCCGTCAGTATTATCAGTGCCAATATTTATCAGTTCAACACAGAATACGAAAGGTTTCTGGCCATCATTCGAAAACATCATCCGGATATGGTCCTGACCATGGAATCGAATAAAGACTGGGAAGATGCGCTCAAAGTACTGGAAAAACAATATCCTTACAGATACTATGTCTGCCTGGAAAATACCTACGGTATGCACCTCTATTCCAGGCTCCGGCTATCCGATATCAGGGAGCATTATTTTGTAGCAGATGACATACCCAGCATCCAGTGCACAGTGACCACTGATGACGGACACCGTTTTACATTTTTTGGTGTTCATCCGCCACCGCCCAGTCCTACGGAAGAAGACACCTCCAAGGAAAGGGACGGAGAATTGCTCAGCGTTGCCAAAGTCATCCAATCGCTGAAAGAGCCTTGTATTGTAGCCGGGGATTTCAACAATGTCGCCTGGGCAAAATCCGCAAGATTATTCCGGAAAACCGCCTGCATGATCGACCCCAGGATCGGAAGAGGTCTGATCTCTACTTATCATGCCAAATATTTCCTCCTGAGATTCCCGATCGACCAGCTGTATCATTCAACCGATATTTTTGTAGAAGAGATCCGGGCCCTGGACAATTTCGGTTCAGACCACCTGCCGCTATACTGCAGATTTTATATCGATACGGCCAACCCTGTACAGGAAAAGGAAACTGAAGACCTCGAGCAGGGAGATATGGAAGAAGTCAATGAAATGATCGAAGAAGGTAAAAAAGAAGAAGGAGACAGAGATGCTGTCGCAGAGGAATAGTATCCTTCGAGACTCATTGCAAAAATATCCACATACCTATGATGAGCAGCACTTCCGATTAACTTTGTAACCGGATGAGCAATAAAGAATCCATAACGACTCCTTCTTTTCCCGTACCGCTGCGCATCGTCATAGAAGCCAGGAGATCAGCACGTGTAGCTTTGCTCAAAAAACAGATCATTCTGCGCATTCCCAAAGCTATGGGCGCTACCCAGAGAAAGAAGGTAACCAGCGAGCTGCTGGGATGGGCAGAAAAGACCATCAAAGAAAAGAATCTTTATCCTCCGGTTAACCCGGATCAGTTTGAACAGGGTAAGACCATCACTGTTATGGGCAAACCTTTCACCATAGTGCATCAATATGTTCCCGGCAACAGCAGCGCTGTTCACCTGGGCAGTTCCGGTGAAATCAGGCTCAAGCTACCGATTCACCTCTCCCAGGACAGCGAAGCCAAGAGAGCACTCGCCCAGAAATTACTGATTGCAGGATTCAATAAACTCTTTCTGCCGGACATGCAAAAAAGAGTAATGGAGCTGAACCGGGAGCATTTTAATGCAGAGATCGGCAGGATTTCTCTTCGTTATACCACCAGCCGCTGGGGAAGCTGCTCCAGCGAAGGTTCTATCAGCCTGTCTACCAAGCTGCTGCTCGTCCCTCCGATAGTATGCGATTATGTCATCATCCACGAGCTCGCCCACCGGTTTGAGATGAATCACTCCCACCGATTCTGGGCCCTGGTGGAACATGCCATGCCGGATTACAAAACACATCTGCAGTGGCTGAAAACCGAAGGTTCCCGGCTGGCATTCTGATCTGGTGATTGCAATAATACCAAAGGCCGGGCCGATGCATCATTTTCTGCCTTCAAATCATTACTTTCACCAGACATTACAGTACACCTGAAGCTACCCGGTAATGAGAAAGTCAGACCATACTATTTTCAAGGATGAGCAGCTTGCCAGAACATTTGAAGAACAAGGTTACCTGCTGCTGGATTTTTTACCGGCTGAGGCGATAGCTCAACTCCGGAAGATATTAGATCAGACCGGTCTGCACCCGGAGCGCTATTTTTATTCCAGCAGTTTCATAGAAGATCCGGCCCTCAAACAACAGATCAGCACTGACCTGGAAGCTGTCCTGCAACCATCTGTCGACCGGATCTGCCATGATTACAGGAAGCTGGGCGCTACTTTCCTGCTCAAACCTACGGGAAACGAAAGCATTATGCCCATCCATCAGGACTGGACCATTGTCGACGAATCCGCATTTGATTCGATCACAATCTGGATACCGCTGAGCGACACGCATGAGCAAAACGGTGCCATCAAGGTACTGCCCAAAAGCCACCGGCTCACATCTGCTCTCCGCTCTCCCACTATCAGTGATCCTATCCGGGAGATCAGGCCGCTGGCAGAAACGCTTATGCAGCCATTGCCGATGAAAGCCGGACAAGCTTTTATCTTTTCCCATGCCTTACTGCACGCTTCTTTTCCTAACATCAGCGGTCAAACAAGGGCGGCAGTAGCCTTTGGCCTGGTGCACCGCGACGCCCGCCTGCTGTTCCCATATAAAAGTCCGGATGACGATATGGTAGAAATACTGGAAGTAGGTGATGATTTCTTCCTGAACTATCCCAAACCAGGCGAACGACCGGCTCAGGCCGTCACGGCAGAAAGGATAAATCCGGACGAAACAGCTGTCTCTCCCGAAGCATTCAGGCACTATTATAACCTGCAGCAGCCAGGGAAGAAGCGCTGGTGGAAGTTTTTCTGAAGCAGACCTTTATTTCTTGCAGAAAGCTTTGCGCCAGGGATGGAACGGAGGATCACCTTTCACTCTGAAAATTTTCGGAGCGAAAGGAAGCCGCAGTGACAGCCCGGTCCGCAGGAGGCGCCCACCCTTTATAAGTATGTGATAAAAATAACGCTTCAGAAAGGGACATATTTGTAAATTAGCAATCGACAATTTTGTACGATGAAAGGCCATACTCCATATTCAGGTTTCTTACAGAAAGCACCGAAACTCACCAACGAATTCACTTCTGACGAATTTTTACAGGATTACCTGGAAGGCTTTATGCCGGCTGAGTACCTGGAAGAGATCCGGCCGGACCTGGTCAGATTCGGTGAACGGGTAGCCACGGAGCTCGTGGAATATGCCAATGCCTGCGAAAATAATCCGCCTAAACTCTTGAACTTCAATGCCTGGGGTGAACGGGTGGATGAGATCCAGGTGGCGCCGGAATGGAAAAAGCTGGAAGCTGTCGCTGCTGAAGAAGGTCTCATCGCGATCGGGTATGCACGCCATTACGGTATTTTCTCCCGGTTGTATCAATTCACAAAGTTATACCTCTATACTCCTTCTTCCGCAATCTATACCTGTCCGCTGGCCATGACTGACGGTGCGACAAGGCTGATCGAACTGTATGGTGATGATTTCCTGAAAGACCAGCCCTATAAAGGTCTGACTTCACGGGATCCGAAAACTTTCAAAACCAGCGGTCAGTGGATGACAGAGCGGACAGGCGGTTCCGATGTATCCCGGTCTATGACCTTTGCGTATCCTGACGGCGAGCATTATGAGCTGAAAGGTCACAAGTGGTTTACCTCTGCTATCACGGCCGACATGTCCTTCACACTGGCTTCTACGGAGCAACCGCAGGAAGGACGGCGGGCTCCGCTCTCCCTGTTTTATCTGCCGATCCGCAAAGAAGACGGCAGCCTGAACGGTATAGAAGTGGAAGCCCTGAAAGACAAGCTGGGGACCAAGGCGCTGCCAACTGCTCAGCTACTGCTCAAAGGAGCCAAAGCAAGGATGGTCGGCGAGAAAGGTAAAGGGGTCAAAACGATCTCTACACTTTTCAACGTAACAAGAATTTACAACACTATTTCTGCTGTGTCTTATATGCGCAGAGCATATGCGCTTAGTGAGGCCTACAGCCATATCCGAGAAGCATTCGGTAAAAAGCTGGATGAGCATTTGCTCTACCAGAAGAGCCTGCTGGATCTGGAGATCGCTTACCAGAGCAATACCCTGCTGGGATTATTCCTGACCAGGCTGCTCGGCAAAGAAGACTGCAAACAGTCTGATGAAACGGAAGAAGCGTTGCTCCGGTTGCTCACACCGATCGCCAAATTATATTCTGCCAAAGCAGCTATCCGGTCAGCATCCGAGCACATCGAGATGTTCGGCGGATTAGGTTATCTCGAAGACAGTCAGATCCCGGTCATGCTGAGAAACGCACAGGTTCTGAGCATCTGGGAAGGTACGACCAATGTGCTGTCACTGGATATGCTGAGAGCGATCGAAAAAGAGAACGGCCTGAACGCCTTCGCCACCTTCACTAAAGAAATGCTGGCGTCCATTCAGGCACCTGAGCTGGAAGAAGCGAAAAAGGTCATCCAGGAGAAGATCAATCTCCTGTTCCGGTTTGTGAGCAAGATCCAATCTCCTGACAAAATGATCGGTTGCTCCAGGGACGTGGCTTTTTATATCGGAGATATTACCATTGGTATTCTCTGGCTGGAGTTTATCCAGAAACAACCTAAGAAGAAATATCACAAAGCGCTGCAATTCTGGATCCGGTACAAAATGAAAGAAGATCAGCTCCATCTGTACGAGCTGATGCTGGCTAATCATGAAGGATAATTTTTTTCAACGGGTATATGAGGTCGTCAGACAAGTGCCGCATGGCAGGGTGACAACCTATGGCCTGATCGCCAATTCCCTGGGAACAAGAGGTTCGGCACGCATGGTCGGCTGGGCGATGAATGCCTGTCACGGAGAAGACGATATCCCGGCTCACCGGGTGATCAACCGACAGGGATTGCTGACCGGCAAGCACCACTTCGGACAGATCAACCTCATGCAGCAGCTACTGGAGAGCGAAGGCATAGAGGTGATAGACGACCAGGTTCAAAACCTGGAAAAGCTCCTCTGGGATCCCAGCAAAGAGCTGGATATGAGGGTGTAATTAAAAAACAGATTTATTTCCAGACTGACCTGTTCAATCTTTTATAATGGACTTGCAGTAAGAACACAAAGCAGCAATATTGCAAGATATGAAACAGCTTTCCTGCTTTACCTTTTCAGTATCCGCTTCAGACGGGCCTGATATTGCTGCCAGTAATTCTTTTTCGTGCTTTCATCAAGAAAGCTGGCCGCTATCATCTTTTCCACAACCCGGGACTTTGATACCATAAGTTCCAGCATATCATTAAATATCTTCTGGGGAATGCCTGCCTGTTCCGTCAGCAAAGCAAACTGCCGGTGAATTTTCCCCTGTGCTAAATTTTTAGGCAGCAAACCATCTTCCAATGCGAAGTCTTTATCCGTTATATGAATCCGGCTATTCAACAGATCATAAGCCGGACTGAGCCTGTAGTCACCCATAGGCGTTTCCAGCAAGGAAAAGTTCTTATAATGTGCATCTCCGTTTGAAAACAGATAATTGAACAGCAAAACCTTCAGCAATTTAGGAGCTTCCGTTTTATACGCAGGCACATATCTCCGCATCAATTGAAAAATTTCGGAATAATTACCCTGGTATTTATAATGTTCTCCATGCGTCTGGGGAGTCATTCCTGCCAGCGAAGCAAAATCTTCCTGTGCTATCTTAGCGCCATCTTCAGATACATCAAACCGCCTGGTTATATATGCAGGTTCTCCATCTTTAAAGAATATCAGCGCATTTTCAGCGGTCTCTATTCCAAATACCTGACGGGCAAGCTGCATGGTCAGGTGCTCATTGGCAGGCATCTGGTCTGACCTTGCACAACCATCAGGAACTGGCTTTAAAATATATTGACCACGTTCCCCTTCCCTGGCCAACCTCAATTTGTTTTTTTCAAGCAATACAGAAAATTTTTTCTGAACACCTGAAATAGAAATATGCTTTCTGTTCTCCTCAAAGATATCGTCAGCTCCAAGAAAAGAGGCGGGAGAATTATAAGGCAATATATGGTATACCTTTTTACCCGAGAACATTCTCTTTAAGCAAGTTCTGCTATAGGTATCAAAACCTTCAGCCAGGATACCAGGACAATATCTAATTACAGGCAACTTCACGGGGTTTCTATTTTAACGACTCTTACAGCACCTATACTATCATCTTTAGCAGTTATCATCAGCAAACCGAAATGATCGTCAGCATCAATCCTGTTGTACCTGCAAACAACCTGCTTATTCGACCCTTCCGGCAGCATATTGAAAAAAAACGGAAACAAGAATTTTGAGTAAAATTCCCTTTCACTTTTAGGCAATGTGAGGCTGATACCTGGTTTGCTGCTATCCGCCAACCAGGCATCCTTATAACTAAAGGTAAAAGAGCCGTCATCATGCTGAGTCAGCATTCCGGCTTCTTCATCTTTAAAGAAAACTTTTGCCATTCTCATCAGTTATCCAACACATTTTTTAGTTTCAGACAAATCTCCATACCTAATACATCTGCCAATTTCTGCAAAGTCTGAAGGGTCGGATTACCCTTTCCTCTTTCAAACTGCTTTACAGTTCTTAAACCGACACCAGACAATTCAGCCAGGTCTTCCTGTGTAACCTGCAGAACCGTTCTTCGCTTTTTTATAGCGTTAATTAACTGAAAATAGTGCACTATAAAGCTCTTTATTATGCTAATTTAAAATAAATATCTTTTATTACAACCTAAAATGCAATAAAATGCACTTTTTATCAATACTATTCTGACAGATAAATAAATCTGCCAAGTTTTTGCCTATTTCCTGCTCAATCCTATAAATAAGGATCCTATTGAAATTCGCTATTACAATATATAGTTGAAGATATATTTTATTAATATATTTCTTCTATGAAGAAATATCTGCAGCTTTTGTTATCGCTGACAGTGATGTGGTCTGTATCAGCACAGGATTACCATTCACATGTATTCTATGCCAACCAGTCCAGGCTGCCTGTCCGGCTTGTACCTGTTGTGACAGGTAACATTGCCAGTGTGGAGGTAATGAAGCTGAATTTTCTTCCGTACGAGATCACCCATGACCATAGCTCTACCATAGCAGTGGGAGACCTGGTGGGCATCAAAGAAAAAGATCACAATGAGAACAACGCTTCGCTGAAATTTGACCGGCGGCGGCTCTTCAATACCAACAACTTTACAGGCCGGCTGGAAGTCAGAACCGGTAATGATCTGCTCTTTACTATCCTTACGGAAGGGAAAGATGTATCGGGTCCGTATGTAAAAATATTTTACAATATTGAATACCCTGACGGAACTTTAGAGCTCGTACCACCCGGAGCCGTATTAGCAGATGACCAGGGCGTGCAGGCACAGGTAGCTACCCGCGAGATATTATACAATGGCGAACCGTACAAGCTGGTCTTCGGTGTATTCGACGAACGATTTGATAATACGGACAATATCATTTTCTCGCTTTCCAACGGAATAGACACCATCTTCCGTTACGATCCTCCGATAACGGATACTGCTAATCCCAATATCCTGCATATCACCACGTACAATCCGGGGATTCTCATGCCGCTGAATATCAGCGACCAGGATGAGGATGAACGGTCAGAGGTCCTCCATAAAGCCATGCCTAAGAATATGGATGTCATTGTCTTCCAGGAATTTTTTGAACCGCAGAAAACGGAACAGATCCTGGACAGCCTGAGGCCCTGGTATCCTTACCACACCGGAGCACACAATAAAATATTGATTTCCGGCATCGGCAAAGAAGGCGGAGTAAGGATCGTCAGCAAATACCCGATCCTCGAAGAGAAAGAAATCTCTTACAGCGAAAACGGATGTGTACCCGATGATTTCTTCTCAAAATTTGCCAACAAGGGTGTGAAATATGCCCGGATCAATAAACAAGGTCAGATGGTTCATATTTTCGGAACCCATACCAGCCTGCAGCCCTGTGACCTGTATATCATGGGGCAATTCGTCGCCGCTGCCAATATCCCGGAAGACGAGATCGTTATCATGGCCGGAGACTTCAACGTAGATATGAACCGGTATAAAAACGGTTCTGATGATTACACGATCCTGCTGGACACCCTGAATGCGCTGGAACCGACTTACCTGTCTTTTCTGAATGACCCTTCCTATACCGGTTCCACTTCCGGACTCAATCACATGTATTGCTGCAATCCAGACGGCAGACAGCACCTGGACTATGTACTGGTCTCTTCCAGACACAAAATTCCTTACCTGCTGACCAACCGGTCTTTGCAGGCTAGGCTGAATGAGCCGGACAAAAGTTTCGGCATTTTCGATATGGGCGATCATGAACCCGTATACGCCAGGATAGCATTTCCGGCCATTCAGGCGCCACAACCGCAGCATGCTACCTGTATCGGCCAGTCTGTACAACTCGAAGCACTGTTAGAGCAGCCAGCCCCGGACGGTACTATCCGATGGTACAAAAACGGTATAGAAATACCCGGAGCACAATCAGCCATATTATCTGTGGATATATCAGCATCCGATGATTTCGGCACCTATCAATGTGTGTACACTTATGAGTATATGCCTGATACAGTGATCAATAACTTTTTCGATCCGTCCTACATGGATTATCAATGGTATTTCAGAGGAGCTACTCCGGGAAAAATATCTGCGACCATCCAGGTATCTCCAAGTGATTCGGCCGAGTCTTGTTCGGGTATCGCCACCAGCTTACCTGTCTATGAATGGCATGCTACGACACTCTACCCTAATCCGGCCAGTCAACAGGTCACCCTTACCGGTCAGTCATTATATGAATTCCGCACTTTCGACATCATCGACATAACAGGACGGCTGATGAATACATTTCCGGTAGTAGTTTCAGGAAACAGTCAACAGTTTGATGTAAAGGATTTTCCGGCCGGGATGTATCTTCTACGGGGATTCCACAAAGACGGTGAGATCTTTCAAAAGCCTTTCTTTAAAGTCAGGTAAAAACCAACTTAAAGACAGTAGCGCTCAATCTGACTGGTATATGTACAAATTCTAATAGAACCTGTATCCTCAGGCTCATTTACTCATCTCTATTAGTTCTTTCGGAGATAGTATATTCAATCCTGTATTCAGAAAATCAGGTACATTCCTCGTCACAATTATTTCTATATCGTTAAACTCAGCAGCAGATACCTGAACAGCATCTTCAAAGTCATTCATTTCTGATCTTAAGGCATTTAATATGACACCCCGATCAACACCTATTATTTCAACGATTTCGACTAAATCAGAAATAAATTCTATTGCTGCATTTTTCCTTTCTCTTTCCTTGAGATATAATAGATATCAGTTATCGTAGAAGCAGTTATAAATCCAACAATTCGTCCTTTATCAATTAGCTGAAAACTTCTGAAGAAAATTGAAAGTGAGGTTCACGTTTTAAAGCTATATCAAGAATTACATTAGTATCAATCAGGACTTTCTTCATTGATGCTTCTCTGTTAGATAGTCATATTTAGGATCTCCACTTTTTAAAGGATGCAGAAAGCCTGCCCATTTCTCAACAAACTTTTTTGCCTTTATCTTCTTATCGATGCTTTTGGCTTGAGGTACAATAATTACTTCTACTTCTGTATCAATTAATGAAGAACCTTCCGGAATACGTATTGTCCCGTTTTTTGATATTCTTGCCCTGAAATGCAAAGTTCTCATTATCGATGCTTTTACTAAATATACAAATTTATCCGCTAACAGTTCTATCAAGTACCCATGCTGCTTTTTCCAGCACATATTCATGGTGAGGCCGGCTCTGTCCGTAATAATCAAAATCTACGATCCTGTCCAGACGGGCACCTAATTTCAGTACCGCTTTCTGAGAACGGATATTTTGCGGACCTACATGGAAAATAACCTTCTCCACCAACTGAAAAATATAATCCAGCATCAGGCGTTTGACGGCAAGGTTATAGGTTCCTCCCCAATGCGATCTGGCTAAGAAAGTATAACCTATTGCAATACTGGAAAAGGCTTCCTGGTAATCATAATACCGACTGCTGCCAATGACCTGCCTGGTATCCCGGTCTGTGATCAGAAAAGCACTTCCAGATGCGATAGCACCATCAAAGAACAACCTGAATACCTCTTCTTTATACCTGTCCGGAGTAGGATGCTGCTCCCAGATCAACGGGTCTGCAGCGACCTTGTATAGCTTCTCAAAATCCGTCACCTTTAAAGGTTCCAGCTTTACATATTCATTACTTAGTACTGGTTGCAACGAGAACATCTCGGTTTTTATTCAATTTTACAACAAACTTTCCGATTTAAAAGACTATAGATTACCGTGTTCGCCGAAGAGAATGTGATAATATGCAAATGTGTTAATGAGTTGGACTACAGCCAGTCAGACGATGGACCATCGTATCCGCTGATAAGAATGAAGGAATAATGTGATAATGAATTGGATCTCGGCCAGTCAGACAATGGACCATCGTATTCGCTGATGTCAATGAAGAATAATGTACAAATGAGAGAATGAGAAAGCATGTTTGGGAAAAACTGCTCATAGACCGCTTTTTTGCAGTCATCTTGGGCACCTTTACCTTTTCATCACCTGCGCAAGCAGGTGTCTTGTACGTCCTGCCAAGAGTTACCCGCTTGCGCGGGTAAAAAAAAGGCGGAGTGCTAGGAGGATCCGATCTAAAGTAGCCGGTTTTTGAGTCGTTACGAACTGCAAATTCAACACATCCATCGTAAGACCTCACTGCTGATTAACCTTGCAGCCTCTTTTCATCACCTGTGTAAACAGGTGCACTCGCTTGCGCGGGTAGTGAAAAGGTGGAGTGTTATGAAGGTTTGGGAGTTTTAGGTACTCGGTTTTTGAGTCGTTCTGCGCTTAACATTGCAGCCACCTTTCATCACCTGTGAGCACCACTTTTCATCGCCTGTGCAAACAGGCGTCTCGTACATGCTGCTATTTAGTTACCCGTTTGCGCGGGTAAAGAAAAAAGTGGTGCCCTGAATTTAAGAGTCTTAAGTACCTTCGCCTTTTATCACCTGCGGAAGCAGGTGTCTAAAATACTACTGCTAAAAATTACCCGCTTGTACTGGTAAAGAAAAAAAGTGCTGCTATCGGCCCACCGGCTTCCTGATACTGATAGCTAGCGGACGAAAGGTCAGCCACCGGGTTTCGACTCCCGATACTAATAGCTTTCGTATCGGAGTCAACCCGGGAATGATCATTTTCACATTCATCACATTACCATATTAATAGCTAATTAGCTCCATTTTCACATTAGCTCATTTGCTAATTATCTCATCAGCCTTCATTGACACATCATCATATTAACCATCCGTATTATCTCAGGTCCAGTTCCGTATTATCACCAATGCTCAGGCTATGAGAAGAACCATGGATGACAGAATCACTCCCGATCAGCGAGTTGTACATCAACACATCCTGCAACCTCGTATAATTCCCGATAATAGAGTCCCGGATGATCGTATGCTCTACAACGGCATTATCTCCGATCGTCACATTGGGCCCGATGATACTGTTACTTACCTTAGAATTTTCCCCGATATAAACAGGTTCTACCAGGATCGTATTCTTCAGGCCGGGATGATCAGCATATTTACCCGCATTCTTTTTGAGCAGGATCATATTCGTTTGCAGCATCACCTCTTTCTGACCGCAGTCGTACCAGTTGTCGATCTTCTCCGCAATGAATTTTTCACCTTGTTCTATCATCCGCTGCAGACCATCAGTTAAGAAAAATTCATTATAAGTCCTGATATTGTTCCTGATGTTATAATCCAGTGCCGCATGCAGCTTACCAAAGCCGCAAACCTTATATAATCCCACAAGAGCCATATTTGACATAGGTATTCTCGGCTTCTCGGAAAGATGCGTAATCACAAAATCATCACCGAATTCCGCTACGCCGAACAACCTCGGATCGTCCACTTTTTTGACACCCAATACGGAATAAGGCGCTTCGACTACTTTTTTCAGATCGATATCCATAATAGTATCTCCCAGCACAATGATCACATCCTCATCCGGAGATATTACCTGGTTTGTCAGCCAGATAGCATGACCCAATCCTTCCCGCATCTGTTGTACCACATAGGATTTCCGCACGTCCGGGTAGGCCGTATCTATATACTCACGGATCTTATCTCCCAGGTAACCGATCACAAAGACAAAATCCGCTATCCCTGCTTCCTGCAGCTGATCCACAATGTAACCTATAATAGGTTTTCCGGCGATCGGTATAAGGGATTTAGGTTGTGTATAAGTATGCGGGCGCAATCTGGTACCTGCACCGGCTACTGGAATAATGGCTACCATAAGAAGGTGAGTCTTTACGACTAAAATAGACATTTATGTCAGCATTCAACGTATATTAATACTGAAACGCGGAATTTAGGGGTGTAAAATTGTATCTTCACGCCAACTTTTTTAAGGCATGCAAAGGGATACGCAAATTTTTGATCTGATACAGGAAGAACTCACCCGCCAGCGCAACGGCATCGAGCTGATCGCATCTGAGAACTTCACCAGCGCCCAGGTAATGGAAGCTATGGGCAGCTGTTTGACTAACAAATATGCAGAGGGTTATCCCGGCAAACGCTACTACGGCGGCTGTGAGGTCGTAGACAAAGTAGAGCAGTTGGCGATAGATAGATTGTGCCGGCTTTTCAGTGCGGAGTATGCCAACGTACAACCGCACTCCGGCGCACAGGCCAATGCCGCTGTATTCCTTTCTATCCTGCAGCCGGGCGATGCCATTTTAGGTTTCGATCTTTCGCACGGAGGACACCTTTCACATGGTTCACCGGTCAATTTCTCCGGTAAAGTATACAGACCTTTCTTCTACGGTGTAGAAAAAGAAACCGGTCGCATTGATATGGACAAGGTAGAAGCGCTCGCGCAGCAGCACCGTCCGAAACTCATTATCTGCGGAGCTTCCGCGTATGCCCGCGACTGGGATTATGCAAGATTCAGAAGCATTGCCGACAGTGTAGGTGCTGTATTGCTGGCAGACATCGCCCACCCGGCCGGTCTGATCGCTAAAGGCAAGCTGAACGATCCTATGCAGCACTGCCACATCGTCACCTCCACTACACATAAGACTCTCAGAGGTCCCCGTGGCGGTATCATCATGATGGGCAAAGATTTCGAAAACCCTATGGGAGAAACAACCCCGAAAGGTGAGATCAAAATGATGTCCCAGGTGCTGAATGCCGGAGTATTCCCAGGCATGCAGGGCGGCCCGCTCGAGCACGTGATCGCTGCCAAAGCAGTCGCTTTCGGAGAAGCGCTCACTGACGAATTCGGCGTATATGCAGACCAGGTAATTGCCAACGCTCAGGCTATGGCAAGAACTTTCATGGATAAAAATTATCAGATCATTTCCGGCGGAACAGACAATCACCTGATGCTCATAGATCTCAGCAACAAAAATATCACCGGTAAAGAAGCAGAACGCGTACTGGGTCTGGCAGAAATCACCGTGAATAAAAATATGGTTCCTTTCGATACCCGCTCACCGTTTGTGACTTCCGGTATCCGTATCGGTACACCGGCGATCACTACCCGCGGACTGAAAGAGGCGGAATGCATTCAGATCGCAGAGTGGATCGATGCCATCATCACCAGCCCAGCCAATGATGCGCTGATTGCTGACATCAACAAAAAGATACATCACCTGATGTCCCGCTATCCGATGTATGTATAACTGATCTGTAAAAAATATATAACCTATCAGCTCCGGATATGCCGGAGCTTTTTTATTTTACGGGCGCCTGATCCTGCTATCACTCATAGTCCTCATCACCGCTATTGCAGTGATTGCGGGCTATCCGTTCTATCAGGGGCGCGCAGCCTGCCATCATCGTACTGCTTTATATACTAACTTTAAAGAACTAACGATCTGAAGATGGAAGACCGCCATGCACATGTCACTAACGAAGCTTTCCTGGATGCTCTGCGATTCGAACCGTTAACCAAAGAGAACTGGGAGCAATTCATCATGCTGTTTGGTGTTAAAGGCGCCTGCGGAAACTGCTGGTGTATGTATTACAGGCGCTCTAAGACCGATTTCCAGGAAGGAAAAACGGATGATGGCAATAAAAATGCCATGCAACAGCTGGTCTGGGACAACCAACCGGCCGGTTTGCTAGGATTCTACGAAGAGATACCCATAGCCTGGTGTGCCTTTGCTCCCCGGGAAGATTTTCCCAAACTAAAGAAGTCCAGGGTGCACAAACCTATCGATAATGAACCGGTATGGTCAGTGCCCTGTACCTTTATTGCCAAAGATTTCAGGAAGCTGGGTGTTTCAGTAGCGCTGCTGAAAGGCCTTATAAGATATGCCCGCGAAAACAAGATCAGGATCATCGAAGCCTATCCTACCATGCCTACCCAGGAAAAGCTACCAGATGCCTTCGCGTGGATAGGTCTATACAAATCGTTTGAAAGAGCCGGTTTCGAGATCGTTGACCATACATCCGGATACAGGCCTATGGTCCGGTATTATACGGATAAGAATAACCTTAATTCGTAAGACCATAGAAAAACAGGACTTAGTATCTGTCAGAAGTACTAATCGTAATCGAATCTGCATTTCGCAATCATTATCTCCTCACCTTCTACCCGGTAAATCAACCTGTGTTCTTCATCAATTCTCCTGGACCAAAAGCCGGAGTATTTGAATTTCAAAGGTTCAGGTTTGCCAGTACCAGTGTGCGGATTCCGGGCGATATCTTTCAGCAACTCATCGATACGTTTCAGTTTCTTCTTATCAGTCGCCTGCCAGTAGAGATAATCCTCCCAGGATTCATTAACAAAAATATATCTCATGATTCTTCTACCAACTCACGATTAAAACCCTCTCCTGCTTTTAATTTCTCAATAGCTGCGTCTAATCTTTGTTCATTCTTCAGAGAAGATAGCTCATGATGTGTTGCTCTCAATGAATTGTATTCTTCCAATGAGATAATCACCACTCCTGTATCTTTCCCTCTGTGAATGATCAGCGTCTCAAAATCTGCAGTTACCTTATCCAGGTACTTTTTAATATCTTTTCTAAAATCCGATATCGAAGCTGTCAGCATTACTAATACTTTTATTGTACATAAATACGTACAAATATAAGTACAAATACTGACAACTTCAAAATATCAGTCAGCTTAAAGCCTCCCTAATGTGCATGCCCACCGGTATTGGACATCCTGGCATGGATAAAAAAGGCTCCTTTCGTCACTATCTGTGCATCTGACGGAATATCCGTCATTAAAGTAATGCCTGTATATCCCAGTTCCGATACACCTCTGGCTACCTGTACCTTTTCAAAATTCAGCGTACCCGCATCCCGGTGCTTTTGATCTGCTGTAACCATTTGCTCATGAGCATGTTCTTCAGGTTCTTTCTCTGTTACAATAAAAATATAACTGTTACCTTCTGCATCCACGATCGCTTCATCAGGCACTGCCGGAGATGTAACGTTATCCAGGCTCACCAGGGCAATCACATTCATACCGTCGATCAGTCCGGCTTTATCTCCCTGCACACTGCAGTGCACCGGTATCGTTTTACTGTCATTTTCAAACACGGCGCCAATACTGAAAATGCTGGCTACATAGCTTTTACCTGCATGATTGGTCAGCGTAAAATGAATGTTCTGCCCGACCTTTAACAACGGAAGATCTTTCTCAAATACATGAAGATCAAGATGCAGCTGACTGTTATCCACGATCTCTGCCAACGGAGCGGCTACATCCACATAACTGCCCACCTTGGCCAGCACACTACTGATCGTACCGTTCATAGGACTTACAATGGTTAATTGCGACCGCATATGCTCATTACTCACCTTGTCCGGATCAATTCCCATCAACAGGATCTGTTGCCGGAGAGAGGCTCTCCGGGTACGTAACGCCCGAAGTTCAGCATCTGCATTCTGCAGATTTTTCAGCGCTCCTACATTTCCTTCATTCAGATCCCGCTGACGCTGCTGTTCCTGTTCAGCATAGGTGATCCTGCTTCCGACCGTCAGGTATTCTTCCTGAAGCTGGATGAATTGCGGATGCGCAATCGTCGCAATAGCCTGCCCTTTTTTGACAGACATCCCTATCTCTACCTGGAGCGTCTGTATCACACCGCCATACATTGAAGTGATAACGGCCTTATTATTGTTGGGAACTTTCAATCTCCCGTTTACTTTGAGAACGGCAGTGAGCGGTTTCTGCTCTATTTTCCCGAGCGTCAGCCCTATGGATTGCATCTGTTCCCTGGTCAGCGAAGTCACCGTGGTCGTTTCTTTATGAGCTTCTTCTTTTTCACTTCCGGATGCTCCGTGATCATGGCCGTCGTCTTCTCTGTGTGTATGACAGCCTGTCAGCAGAAAAAAGCCGGAAAGCAAAACGGAAGACAATAAAGCGCGGAAATATATCATATTGATTTTCATTCGTAGTATTTATTGATGGAGTAAATAATTGATGTCAATGACGGATTGATTCAGCTGCTGAATAGCCTGGAGATATTCCAGCTCTACATCTGTCGAAGTCTGCAAAGCATACAGGTATTCTACATAAGTGATCTCACCGGTTTTATATCCCAGCTGAGCAGCCTGTATGATCCGGGAAGCATTCGGCAGCGCCTGCTCCACGAAATAACGATACCGTTCCAGGTTGAACTGGTACTGTTCCCACGCACCCTGCAACTGGGCTTCCAGGACCAGCTGCTGGTTCCGGGCCTGTGCCTCAGCAGCTTCCTTTTTAAAATTAAGCGATTGAATACGGCCCTTACTGGCTCCATAGGTCAGTGGTATAGTGATGCCCACATTCACAAAGCTGAAACGCTTACCAGCACCATAGTACCGCTCATTCCCATTCACCGTATAATAGCCGATCAATGACTGGTTATTATATCCTACAGACAGATCCGGAAGGGCCTGAGCTTTTTCTACCTTCTGATTTTGCTCAGCAATCTGCGCCTGCTGATACCAGCTTCTCACCAGCGGATGCTGATTTATAGAAACACTGTCTGCCAGGGCAGTTAAAGCAAGTGGCTTATATTCATCTTCCTGTAAGACCCGGAAATCTTCCTGTACATTCAACAACGCACTTAAGTGGTTATAGGTATTCCGGAGCAAAGCCTCATTCCGGAGCAACAGCAGATGGATCTCTCCCCGCTTGGTTTCCGCTGTATTGATCTCCAGCTGACTGCTTTCTCCGGTACGGTAACGGACTGAAGCTGCATGGACAAAGCTTGCATATAAGCTATCCAGGTGCTGCAACTTCTGCCGGTTATATTCCAGGTATTGAATCTGGTAATAGTGCGTCCGGACCTCACTTTTTAATTCATTGACCGTGATCTTCTGGCGGATCTTCTGCTCTTCGATCTCAGAGAGCACCAGTTGTTTCCGGGCACCGAACAAGGTTGGGAAAGGTATCGTTTGTGAGATTTGGAAAGCATTGTCCTGCTCCAGGCTGTTATAACGGCCATACTGAAAACCTATTTCCGCTTTAGGTAACTCGTAAGCAGTTTTTTTCAGCTGCTCAGCAGCCTGTATATTCATATTGCCGGACTGCATACCGGGGTTATTCTCCAATGCTATCGATATCACCTGGTCAATATTCAAGATCCGCTGATCCGTCTGTGCAGCAACAGATAAAGGTATTCCACAGAAAACGAGCAAGATGATCACAGTCGGATGTACTATAACAGATCGTCTTTTGAAACGTATCCCGGAACTGAAAACGATATAGAGCAACGGCAGTATGAACAATGTCAGGAAAGTCGCTGTGATCAGTCCGCCGATCACTACTGTCGCTAAAGGCCGCTGTACTTCCGCACCGGCAGTGGTGCTGAGCGCCATCGGCAGGAATCCGAGACTGGCCACCGTAGCAGTCATCAGTACCGGTCTTAACCGGATCTTCGTACCTTCCAGTACCCTGTCTGTTATATCCGTATGACCTTCCTTCTCCAATTGATTAAAGGTTCCGATCAGTACAATACCATTCAACACTGCCACACCGAATAATGCAATAAAACCGATGCCTGCTGAAATACTGAAAGGCATATCTCTTACCAGCAGCGCAAAGACGCCACCGATCGCACTCATCGGGATCGCTGTAAAGATCAGGCCTGCCTGCTTAAAAGAGCGGAAAGTAAAATACAGCAGCATAAAAATCAGCAACAGGGAGACAGGTACAGCCACCATCAGGCGCTGAGAAGCCTTTTGAAGATTTTCGAACATGCCTCCATAGGTATAATAGTACCCTGTAGGTAACCGGATCTCCACATCCAGCTGCTGCCGGATCTCTTCTACCACGCTGGCGACATCTCTCCCATCCAGGTTGAAACCGATCACAATTCTCCGTTTTCCGTCTTCCCGGCTGATCTGTGCAGGTCCGGATCTGAAACTGATCTCTGCCAGCTGAGAAAGCGGCACCTGGTTACCGGACGGTATCGGCACCCATAAGTTGCGGACATCTTCTATAGAGCGCCTGTATGCACTGTCCAGTCTGACGACCAGGTCGAACCGTCGTTCATTTTCAAAGACGACACCTGCGGATCTTCCAGCAAAAGCAGTGCTGACAATATCGTTGACCTGCTGTACATCCAGACCATAGTTAGCAAGCCGGGTACGGTCGTATTGAACGTTGATCTGCGGCAGGCCTTCTATCCGCTCTACCTGAGGCGGTGTTGTGCCGGATACTCCCTCAATCACCTGGCTGACCTTTTGAGCATAGAAAAGCAAAGAATCCAGGTTTTCACCGAATATTTTGACTGCTACATCCTGCCGTACTCCGGTCATCAGCTCATTGAAACGCATCTGTATCGGCTGGTTCTGCTCAAAGAATACTCCGGGAATAACAGACAGCTTGTCATATATCTCTTCAGAAAGCTGCTGATAACTTTTTTTCTCCTTCCACTCACGCTGGGGTTTAAGGATGATCATGATATCTGTGGCTTCCGGGGGCATCGGATCGGTAGGAACTTCTGCAGCTCCTGTCTTGCCGACAACCATCTTTACCTCATCAAAACGTTTAATAATCCTTGAAGCCTGCATAGAGGTTTCCAGGCTCTGGCTCAGTGAAGTTCCCTGTGGCAGAATACAATGGAAGGCAAAATCACCTTCCTCCAGCTGCGGGATAAATTCTCCGCCCATCCTGGAAAACAGGAGTGCTGATACTGCAAAAGCCACCACCGTTATGCCGATCAGGACGTATTTAACCCGGATAGCTTTTTCGAGTAAAGGCTGATAGATATTTTGCAGGTAACGGATCATCCTGTCAGAGAAACTTTCTTTCTGACTCAATTTCTTAGGCAGGAAAAGCGCACACATCATAGGAATATAGGTAAGTGACAGGATCAGGGCACCCAGGATGGCAAATCCCACGGTCATAGCCATCGGGGTAAACATTTTCCCCTCGATACCTGTCAAGGTCAGGATAGGTATATAAACGATCAGGATAATGATCTCACCAAATGCTGCACTGGTTCTGATCCTGGACGCCGACAGAAAGACTTCTTCATCCATTTCTTTCTGGGTAAGCCGGTCAACTTTTTTACGCAATCCTAAATGATGCAGGGTCGCCTCCACCACAATGACCGCTCCATCCACAATCAGCCCAAAATCAATTGCACCGAGGCTCATCACATTGGCGCTGACGCCAAAAACATTCATCATGCCCAGCGCAAAAAGCATAGACAAGGGAATAGCGGAAGCCACAATCAATCCGGCTCTCAGGTTGCCCAGGAAAATGACCAGTACAAAAATGACGATCAATGCACCTTCTATCAGGTTCTTCTCTACCGTATGCATAGCCCTTCCGACCAGGTCGGTCCTATCCAGGTAAGGTTCAATAATGACATCCTCCGGTAAAGATTTCTGAATAGTGGGTATTTTTTCCTTGATCCGCTTAACGACTTCATTACTGTTCTCCCCTTTGAGCATCATGACCACCCCGCCTACGGCATCTACTTCACCGTTATAGGTCATGGCACCATACCGGATAGCATGACCGAAACGAACCTCCGCAACATCCCTGATAAAGACCGGAACACTGTTAGGCTGACTTTTCACCATGATATTGCGGACATCTTCCAGGGATGTCACCAATCCGATACCTCTGATAAAATATGCATTGGGTTGCTTATCGATATAGGCTCCGCCGGTATTCTGATTGTTGCGTTCCAATGCATCAAAGATGTCCGGTATACTGACATCCATAGCTTTCAGCCGGTCGGGATTGACAGAGACTTCATACTGCTTGAGCAGCCCCCCGAAACTGTTGATCTCGGCCACACCGGGTGTTCCTCTCAGCTGACGGGCAACAATCCAATCCTGCATGATCCGTAGATCCATAGCTGAATATTTGCCTTCACTGCCCTCCTTCGGATGCAGAATATACTGATATACTTCTCCCAGACCGGTACTGACCGGAGCCAGCTCCGGGGAACCGATCCCCGCAGGTATCTGCTCTGCAGCTTCCTGTAAACGTTCATGGATCAGCTGACGGGCGAAGTAGATATCTACATCTTCCTCAAACACAGCCGTAACCACCGATAATCCGAAACGGGATATACTCCTGATCTCCTCCAGGCCCGGGATATTGGCAATACGCTGTTCAATAGGAAAAGTCACCAGCTGCTCTACTTCCTGGCCGGCCAGTGTAGGGCAAATGGTGATGACCTGTGCCTGGTTATTGGTGATATCCGGCACGGCATCTATAGGTAAACGGGTCGCACTCCAGGCTCCCCAGATGATGAGCAGCAGCGTCATCATCCCTATGATGATCTTATTATTTATACTGAATTTTATGATATGATCTAGCATCTGTTCAATACGATTAATGCTCCTGTAGCCAGGTAATAACATCTTCCCGGTTGCTCATTTCCGGAAAATGCCGATACTGTGCAGAGGTCATGTAATTCATACATGACGATAGATTCAGACAACAGCACAAATACATGCAATCGTCTTTCTACAAGAAATAATTAAGCGCTGAACCTGGGTGGCTGCCAGATGTTACCCGGGAAGGCAGAAATAAAAGAATCGTGATAAACAGATTCCCGGACAATAGTTTCAGGATAAAACTGAGCGATCTCCAGTAAGACCATACTGTACTGCATGGCAATGACGGTTCCGCAACAATTACAGATACATAGCGGACTGCAATGATCCGGAGTATGCTCCTGCTCTTGTGTCAGCTCAACCCCGGGAATATTATGCCCGCTGTGACCGGCATGTGCATCTGCACAAGGTATAACGGATAACACCATTATATAACAGGCCAATATGAGGTTGAAAAATCTCACCTGCTAAAAATACATTGTTTTAACGGTAAATGATAACAATGGATCCGTCCGGTCCGCTGTATTTAACACAAGATTTCATATCTGATGGAAAGATCATAAAAATGAGCAGATCATCATATTCAATTAAATAAAAAAGCGGGCCCAACAGCCCGCCTTTAAAACCAGATCTATGTTATGATCTAGGATTGTCTCTTCAGCAGATCCCTGATCTCAGCCAGCAATTTTTCTTCATTAGAAGGTGCCGGTGGTGTTTCAGGAGCAGGAGCTTCTTTCTTTTTAGTAGCGTTGATCCCTTTTACGATCAGGAATAACACAAAAGCGACTATAATAAAATTAATAGTAGCAGAAAGAAACATACCATAACGGACAGAACCAAAGATAGTCAGGTCTTCGATCCGCTCCAACTGTGCTGCTTTCAGCGCCGGATTAAGCAGTAAGGGAGTGATAACATCATCAATGAAAGAACTTACAATCTTTCCGAAGGCGCCTCCAATGATCACACCTATAGCCAAGTCCACAACATTTCCACGCATTGCGAACTCTTTGAATTCTTTTAGCATTCCCATATCTATATAGTTATGAGACAAATGTATACAAATTGTAGATTATCAGCGTTTCCAATTTTTCCACGCTCTCAGGAGGATCGGAGGACACAGATCCTGGAGCAATTGTACGGTAGAATTATAGCCCTTCATTTTACTGCTGTCCACACCTTCTCTCGCCACAAACTTAGTATTGATGCGGGATTCCTTACCTTGTACCACCTCTTCTGCAGGCCGGCCATTGGTATAATAATATAGAGCCATAGACTTCCGGCTTCTGTCCGGCGGACAGGTCAACGGATCCGGATGCCCATGATAAGAGAAGTCCGTTGTGGAAAACATTGCCATCCGGTTGAAGAGCGGCAATATCTTTTTAACGCATCCTTTCATTTCCGTATCCCAAAGCTCAAAATGACCGCCATAACTTTCTTCCCAGTCTTCATTGAGGTATATCAGGACATTTAATCTTCTATCCAGGCCTGTCAGCCTGTGCTTGTTGAAATCCGCATGAATCTTCAGGTAACCACCGGGCTTGATCTGGTGGAACCCGCCGCCTTCAAAATAAGGATCCGGTAAAAGATTCGGAATGCCTGTCAGGTTGCTCAGAAACTCCAGGAACGGCTGAGAGTTAAGAAAATGAGCCAATTCCGTTGCATTCGGTCCGAACCGGTATTCTCCCCGGCTGGCCAGCTTCACCTCATTCGGATTTTCAAATTTAATATCCTGCTTATCTCCGAGATCCGGAAATTCTGCCAGAACCTTCTTCAGTTCATCCGCATTAAAGAAGTCGTCAAAATAAATATTGGGAAAAGGAGCATTGGATACATACTCCTTATTTTTCTCTTTTCCTAATTGCAGTAAAGCCTCGTGACTTATATTCAGGAATCTGGATTGGTTCATTTTTTCAGGATATAAAATAGATCAAAACACTTTTCCGCCTCATCCGATACAAAGAAGTCTTCCTGCCCTATATCGTTCACCAGCCCCTCATTGGCTTGCTGTAATTTATTCCTGTTGAAACGGTTCAGGATATCATAAGGGATTCTCAGGATGGAGGCAGGCAATCTCTGTTCCAGCCCGAAGATATCCAGGCGCTTATACTTCGCCACAGACCGCTTGTTCTCTTCATAGTAAGCCCATACCTTCTCATTGCCGGTGATTCCTTTGGCAGACACGGAAGGAAATATGCTTTCACACAATGCCGTAAATTCAGCAGCTGTGTATTCCCTGACATGCCATGGATTACGGGTAAGGCTCAGGGTAATGTTCGGAGTACTGATAACAGCTGTTCCTCCGGGACGCAACACACGGTAGATCTCTCGGAGAAAAGATTGGTCCTGGTCAATGTGCTCTATCACCTGGAAGCTGACCACTGTATCGAAAGACGCATCCGCAACTCCTTCAAACGGCGGTACGTTCATGTTCAGAAACTTTGTCTCCGGGAATTTCTGGCGGATGGTTTCCGCTATTTCCACGATCTTATCGACAGCCGTATATGATTTAGCCAACGGGGCCAGCAACTCCACACCTCTGCCTTCTCCGCATCCCACTTCCAGCAGATCTCCCTTCACATAAGGGATCGCTTCATAATAAGCCTTCAGCAAACGCTGATGGATAGGACCATCGGCCTTGTGCTGCTCGGAAGTGATCTCTGACGCATAGATTGTCATACCTTAACCTTAATTTGCCTGTAAATCTATTGACGGCTGTGGTTGTGCAGCAGTACCTGCCGTCACCAGATCCGGGAAGTTTTTCACCAAGAGGTGCATTAACTGATTATCCTTATTAGTTACTGCGATCTGCTCCAGCGCACGTACATACTCCCTGGCAGCTTCCAGTTCCGCCTGGAATCTCCTGGCGAATTTATTCGGTAATTTGTAGAACCGGTAAGCATCTGCCAGGTCTTCAATGTAAAGGGTATATACTTTGGCCGCATCCTGTGGTGCACCTGCCGCATAATACAGCTGGATCCATCTCAGGTTGTAATAATTGAAGAAGCTGTTATAAGGCGAATAATAAGGCGCATTCTTGTAAATGAACTTTTCGCGGATCTGCTCCAATACCTTTAACGACTCCTCATTCTTACCTTTAACCACTAGGTCTTCTGCCAGTCTCAGGTGCGTGGATTTCAGGAGGTGCATCATACGCGCACTGTTCTCATCCACGAACATTTCCTTTTTGTCAATATTACCGTACCTGAACTTATTCTCAACAATGTCGAGGAATTTCGGCGTGTTGACAGCGATATTACCTCTCACATTTTCCTCAAAACGGATAGGCACGAAGCGATAAACCATCCCTTCCTGTACAAGGTATTTATCCAGACCTACATACTTGGAAGAAGGTACTGTATTGGCAAAACAGATCGGTCTGCTCCAGTCCTCTCCTGCCACCAGCATCAGGATGGCCAGTTCGTCCTTCATAACGATATCTTTCGGGAATTCCCAGGCGATCTGATCCAGTACCCGGTCTTCCATACCTTCCGGAATGATCCCCGCAGCCAGCACCGCCTGTTTGTTCACCGGCAGACTGAACCGTTTGGTCGGAAGATAGTTCAGCCGGTCACCACCTTGTGTAGAAACCTGTGCAGCCGGGTTATCGCTCACTACGAAGTTCATGATCTTTCTCAGATCCGTATACTCTTCAGTATTGACCACATTGGATTGACCGTAGAAAGGTAAATATACCCGGGTATCACCCCTGAATTTTTCCGGTGTAAAGGCTTTGTAGAAAGGCAGCGGCGCAGATTGATTAGCAGCGCGCTGCATATGGCTGATATACCAGTCTATCTGTAGAAGGCTGGTATTCATCACACGCACATCCGGCCGGATACCGTCTACCTCCTGGGCATACCAGAGCGGATAAGTATCATTGTCACCGGCAGTGATCAGGATCGCATTCGGCGGACAGGATTCCAGGTAATTGATAGCAAAATCCCTCGCCATATAACGGTCTCTTCTGTTGTGGTCATCATAGTTCTCTTTGGCCATGATAAACGGAACAGCAAGCAAACCTACCAGCGTAAGTCCCAGCGCCGTAGCGGCTTTAGGGAATTTATATTTGGAAAGGCTGTCATAGGCTGCCGCTACTGCCAGTCCGATCCAGATGCAGAAAGTGTAGAATGAACCTACAAGAACATAATCCCGCTCTCTCGGCTCCCTCGGCGGAGAGTTGAAGTACACAATCAGGAAGAAACCGGTGATCAGGAACAACAGACCGAAAATGATCGCATATTGCTTATTCTTCTGTATCATGAAAGCCAGACCGAACAGACCAAACAGGAAAGGCAACAGGTAATATTCGTTCCTGCCTTTCTGGTCCGCGATCTGCTTAGGTAAACCTTCCTGGCTGCCCAGGCGCACATTGTCCACAAAAGAAACACCGCTCAACCAGTCTCCATTGATTCTTTCATTCTCAAAAGTACCCTGGTAGTCATCCTGGCGACCGGCAAAATTCCACATGAAATAACGCCAGTACATATAGTTGAACTGGTACCTGAAGAAGTATTTCATGTTATCTGCAAAGGTTGGCTCACCATAGAAATCCGCCCAGTACTGGTACATTCTCGCAGAAGACTCTTCGTCACCGATCGGCGCCATTCTCGGGAAGAACACTTTATCCTCTTCCCGGTATTTAGGAACGCTCTTGGATCCTTTGATGCCATATTCACCTTTGTCTTCATCCTGGAAATATACATCCCCAACCTTCTCAAATTCATAAGGTTTAGCGGTATACAGCGGCCCCCGGAGCAAAGGACGGTCACCGTACTGCTCACGGTTGAGATAAGACATCAGACTGAATACGTCCTTAGGTTCATTCATATTGATAGGTGTCTGTGCAGCTGCCCTGATAGGTACCATCAGGTAAGATGAAAAACCGATCATGATCATCAGTAAGCTGACGAAAACCATATGCAGGTTGGCATTTTTATATTTATGTGCTACAAACACGCCACCGATCAGGAACGCGAATGCCAGGAAGTAAGTAATGAAAATACCTGTATTGAAAGGCAAGCCCATGCTGTTCACAGCCATCAACTCTACTTTAGCAGCTATAGCAGTCAGCATCTGGATCACGCCTACCTGCACAATGCCGAGCAATATAAATCCTGTCAGGAAAGCCAGGATAAACCCGCCCGTTGTAGGCTTATATTTTTTGAAATAATAGATCAATACGGCAATAGGGATCACGAGCAAACTCAACAGGTGCACACCTATAGATAAGCCGATCAGGTAGGCTGTCAGCACCAGCCAGCGGTTGGCATACCGGTCGTCATCTGCATTTTCCCACCGCATAATAGCCCATAAAACAGCCGCTATAAAAAAGGTAGAGAGCGCATACACCTCACCTTCCACGGCAGAGAACCACATCGTATCGCTCACTGTACAGGCCAGCGCTCCGACCCAGGCTGATCCCTGTATAGCGATCACCCGGTCTACAGTCAATGCTTCACCCGACTGGGTCAGCAATTTCCTGGCAATGCTCGTAATGATCCAGTACAGGAATAATATGGAAAAAGCAGTTGCTAAAGCAGAACTGATGTTCACTGTAAAAGCAACCATGGACGGGTCGGATGCAAATAAGGTAAAGATCCTGTTGATCATCAGGAACAGCGGAGCTCCCGGCGGGTGAACGATCTGTAATTTATAAGCTCCTGAAATAAACTCCCCACAGTCCCACAAGCTTGCAGTAGATTCGGCGGTGAAGGCATAAATAAGAAAAGCGATTATAAAGACTATCCAACCATTGATATTATTAATCCATCTGTACGTGCTAGGATTCATCCGATATAAGAGTTTACTGACAAAAGTATAAAATTAAAAGCGTTGATTGAACACGGCTTAAAAGAGTATTGACCGGCACCCGTTAATTCCTATCAATAAAAGGCCGTCAGCCGATAAAAATACATTTTAATTGTAATCCTCATACAAGGAGCTGCTGAATAATCACATTTTTTAAGAGATACCTGCCCTGCGGCAAAAGGTAACAGGTATTTATCCGTATAGCGTACACTTTATTTTCTACATTCATTTCAGGAACAGATTTGTATATAACAACATTATGATAATTTGTTTTTTCAATTTCAAAATACATTTTTTTAGAGCGGGTTATTTTGCAAAAAAGGAAAACTTCCTATATTTGCACCCGCAACGCTGTCGCATGGTGTAATTGGCAACACGTCTGATTTTGGTTCAGAAGAGTCTAGGTTCGAGACCTAGTGCGACAACAGAAAAGCCCCGGTTTTCCCGGGGTTTTTTCATTTTAACCGGCAGGATACCGGAACAGTACACATAACAAACACGCTCTCCACTTATCTCACTGCTGATCAGGCATTTGAAAAATAAACAATGCACCTCACCTTCTTTTTTCCTGCTGGATATCTGGCATAGTTTTGGTAAATTCAAGCTTATCCATTAAAATTCTAAATTATGAATGTCGAAGAAATTGAAGGAATTGGCGCTGCTCAGGGCCAGAAATTAGCTAAAGCTTCTATCAAAACCGTAGAAGGTCTCTTGAAAGCCGGGGCAACACGTTCGGGAAGGAAAAAGATCGCCGAAGAATCCGGTATCAGTGAAGAAAAGATCCTCGATTGGGTGAATATGGCAGACTTGTTCAGGATCAAAGGAGTCGCCTCCCAGTTTGCAGAGCTGCTGAAGGTCTCAGGCGTGGATACTATCAAGGAATTACGCAACAGGAACGCAGAAAATCTCCATGCTAAACTCACAGAGATCAATGCAGAGAAGAAAGTGACCCGTGTAGTTCCGTCATTATCCCAGATAACGGACTTTATCGAACAGGCCAAAAACCTGGAACCGGTCATTACTCACTAAATCTTAATTGTAACATCTTCAGGAGACTGCCTGCACCGGCTCCCGCTATCGTTCACAGAAATATCTGCCTTGATCAATAGCATTCAGACCGGCTGGTTTCGGGCAGTCTCTTTCTATTTTGAGCGGATAGCTTCCACAGGATCGAGATTGGCAGCTTTTCTTGCCGGAAGATAGCCGGACACCAGGCCGATAAAGATCGATATCCCCACACCGATCGAAGCATTCTTTATGCTCAGCACAAAGGTCATTCCCGAAGCTTCCGTGACCGGTCCGGCCAGTAACAGCACCAGCAATAAACCTACAGTGCCTCCGAACAGACATAAAAGAATGGATTCTATCAGGAATTCAGTAAGGATGTAGTTTTTCCGGGCCCCCATCGCTTTCTTGATACCGATAATATTTGTCCTTTCAGTCACCGATACATACATGATATTGGCGATCCCGAACCCACCCACCAGCAGGGCGAAAGAGCCTATGACCAGCCCTACCAGGTTGAGCGAAGAAAAGATACCTTCAAATCCCTGTGCTACAATGCTCAGCTTATTGATGGCAAAATCATCGATCTCTTTCGGGCGGAGCTTGCGGATAGCCCGCATATGCTGCATGATCTCGTACTCCGCATCACTCATAGATACCCCATCTGCGATCCTCAGCTGTATTTCAGGAGACGCATTCCAGGGATCTACCTGGATAATGTTGTTCACAAAAAGATAAGGAACATAGATATTTTTATCATTGTTCATCCCCAGCAATCCACCCTGACCTTCCTTCTTGATGCCTCCGATGATCTTCACTTTCCTGCCCCATACCGTTATCTCATTACCCAATGGCTCATTTGTCAGGTTCCGGAGCTCCTCCATGACCCCACCGCCCACTACGGCAACCGGCAGCCCCAGGTTGGATTCAGAAGTAGAAAAGGAACGGCCATCATCAATCTCGATCTGCATAACATCCACAAACTCGTGGGTGACACCCAGTACAGATACATTGGAAAGTTCTTCCGCCCGGAAAGCCGGTTTGGCGTAAGGCGGGGAGATCGTAAAGGAAGCATATTCGACCTTCGTCAGCCGGGAAGCCAGTTTTTTATAATCATCATAGCTCGGCTCCGGCCGTTTCACGTAATCCCACCAGGGATAATTCGAATCAGAAAAAGACCAGGGCCATTTACCTACAAAGAGAATATTGTCGCCTAGTTTGTTGATCGAAGAGCTGATGTCGTTCTTCAGCGCATCAACGGCTGTCAGGATCGCGATAATACTAAAAATACCTATGGTCACACCCAGCAGGGAAAGGCCCGATCTCAGTTTATTGGACCAAAGTTGCTGCACGGAAAGCCAGAAAGATTCTTTAATGATCGAAATGCCGGAAGCCATATATGAAATCCAAAGGTAACAAACTAAGCTGCATATCGCCCTTTGACTTCAAAGTATGAGAACAGGCTTAACTGTTAAAAAAACTCAAGAAAACTTTGCGCATTAGCTTTTATTAAGATTTAAGGGGCAATTGACGTAACTTTAACTTAATCTACAAAACCACAGTTATTATGATAATATCAGACAAATTGAAAGCGCTTCTGCTCGTTTCTGCAATCAGCTTCGGCGCTCCGGCACTGACACAGGCGCAGGGACTCAAGACACCTGTTCCAAGTACACTCCAGAAGGTTTCCCAGGGATTTGCCCTTTCCGAGATCAATATTGAGTACTCCCGTCCAAGTGCCAAAGGCAGAACGATCTTCGGCGACCTGGTTCCGTACGATAAACTATGGCGGACCGGTGCCAATCAGTCCACCAAATTTACTTTCGGCGAAGATGTACAGGTAGCGGGTAAAGACCTGAAAGCCGGAACTTATGCTGTATACACGATTCCTGGTCAGAACGAATGGAAGGTTCTTTTCTACAGTGATCTCAAGCTGGGCGGCAACGTGGCCGGATATGACAAGAGCAAAGAAGTGCTCAGCATCACCGTGCCTGCAAAGAAAACAGCTGAGTCCGTGGAAACTTTCACGATCAGCGTAGCGAATGTAACCAACACCACCGCTGATATCGACATCACCTGGGCGAACACCAAAGTGACCATCCCGGTATCCACCTCTATCGACGAAAAAGTGATGGCTTCCATCCAGGACGCCATGAAAGATAATAAGCCTTATTTCCAGGCGGCGATGTACTATTTTGAGAACGGCAAAGACCTGAAACAGGCTTATGACTGGATTCAGAAAGCTGCTGAAGCGAATCCGAATGCCTTCTGGATCTTGCTGAATAAAGCAAAAATAGAGCATGCACTAGGTAAGCATGAGGAAGCCATCGCTTCTGCAACATCCTGCAAGGTGAAAGCGACCGAAAGCAAAAACGATGACTACGTCAAGATGGCGGACCAGTTGATCGAGCACTGCCGCGAAGAGCTTAAGAAGCAAGGCGGAACTAAAAAGAAGTAATTAACGGCAATTACATCACAGAGCTACCTGAAAAGGTGGCTCTTTTTATTTTCGGACAGTACTTTTTAAGATCAGGCGGCTGATCGCGCTTTCGCCTTATATCTCTGCTCCATTGCATTGCGCAGAGGATACCGGCTCTATCACGGCCGTTGGGAATATGGCATAAACAGGAACACTCCTGTAAAAGCTATCCAGCTCCCTTACTCAACAAAATCGTTTACCATTTACACGGAGAATTCTTCATCTTTGCAATATGGCAACGTTATATCCACTCAAAGAGGTTCCGAGTTCAATAGAAACACTCGTGAGAGCAAGTCTGACAGGACTTAAAAGACCGGGGAAAAAACTTCCTGAGAAAGGTTATACCATTCAGGGACTCACCATAGACAAGAAACAGTTCAAAGAGTACTGTGAAATGTTTGGCTTTGACAACAATACTGTACCTTCCACTTATTGGTATGTACGGTTGTTCAGCCTGCGTTCCCTGCTGCTGGCACATCCGGATGCACCGTTCCCTATGCCGGGACTTGTGCACCTGTATGATTCTATCCGGCAATACGACAAGATCTATCCATCTGACCAGTTGGATGTCACCTGTAAGTTCGGCAGGCTGCTCCAGCATGATAAAGGTACTGCTGTGGAGATCGTTACAGCCCTGACCAGGAACGGGGAAACGGTATGGGAAGAAGTAAATGTCAACCTGTATATGGGCAAGAAAGGTCTGGGCGATGCGCCGGTAGAGAACCCGGCGATAGAGCTCACAGCGCCGGATACTTCTGCTGAATGGGAACTCGGCGAATCTCTGGGATGGCAATATGCGAAAGTAAGCGGCGACTTCAATCCTATTCACCTCCACACGATCGGTGCCAAATTGTTCGGATTCCCCAAACACCTGATACACGGCTGGTATAGTGTCAACAGAGCCATAGCGCCGGTTCAGGAACAGCTCACAGCTCCGCACGAGTTATTTGTCTCCTTCAAGAAGCCATTGTACCTGCCGGGCAAAGTCGTCTCCCGCACACAGCAGACAGAAGAAGGTTTACTTTTTGATGTCATAGACGCTAAAGAGGGATTCCCGAACCTGAAAGGTTATATCAGGAAGATATAACGGCCTTATTTTTTAGCAGTGTGTACGAGACACCTGTTTGCACAGGCGATGAGAGATGTCTGCAATGTTAAGTGCGGAACCACTCAAAAACCGAGTACCTAAGACTCTCAAACATTCATAACACTCCACCTTTTCACTACCCGCGCAAGCGGGTGCACCTGTTTACACAGGTGATGAAAAGAGGCTGCAAGGTTAATCAGCAGTGAGGTCTTACGATGGATGTGTTGAATTTGCAGTTCGGAACCACTCAAAAACCGGCTACTTTAGATCGGGGTCCTCCTAGCACTCCAGCCTTTTTCTTTACCCGCGCAAGCGGGTAACTAATAGCAGTGCATAAGACACCTGCTTCCGCAGGTGATGAAAGGTGGCTGCAATGTTAAGTGTAGGACCACTTAAAAACCGGGCACTTGAGGCTGTCGGATCCTCAGCACTCCGCCTTTTCTTTACCCGCGCAAGCGGGTAACTAATAGCAGAACGTACAAGACACCTGTTTGCACAGGTGATGAAAGCAGACTGCAAAAAGCGGTCTATGAGCAGTTTCCCGCAAGCATGCTCTCCCATTTTCACATTCATCACATTATTCTTCATTGACATCAGCGAACACGATGGTCCATTGTCTAACTGGCCGTGGTCCAATTCATTATCACATTACTCCTCATTCATATCAGCGAACACTATGGTCCATCGTCTGACTGGCCGTGATCCAACTCATTAACACATTTGCATATTATCACATTCTCTTCGGTGAATACGATGGTCCATCGTCTGACTGGCTGTGATCCAATTCATTAACACATTTGCATATTATCTCCATTCTCTTCAACGAACACGATAGTCTACTATCCGGACTGCTTAACGTTTCCCGTACGCTTCCCCGGCGAGACCACCAAAAGCAGCCAGGCAATGAACATCACCGCCACACAACCGATCACATTCAGCCAGAGATATTCCACTACGTTCTGGGCATAACAGATCACAACAACGGCTTCCCCTATGATCGCTGCCAGGAAAACCTGGTGACCGTTGACCTTTTTCATAAAGAACGCCACCAGGAAAATTCCCAGAATCGTACCATAGAACAATGATCCCAGGATATTAACCGCTTCGATCAGGTTGCCCAGCCTGGAAGCATTGAGCGCTACAAAAACACAGAATAATCCCCAGAATAAGGTCAGCAACCTGGAAACCAGCAACTCATGCCTGTCCGTTTTATCTTTTCCGATCCACCGCTTATAAATATCTACTACAGTTGTAGAAGCGAGAGAATTTAAACCTGAAGCCGTGGATCCCATAGAAGCCAGGAAGATCACAGCGATCAGCAATCCTACCAGACCCATCGGCAAATGCTCGGTGACAAAAGAGAGGAAGACATAATTGGAATCATTGGTATCAAATTTTTTATCCTGCCCGCTGATAAATTCATTAGCCGCCAGCCTGCTTTCAGCAGACCGGGCATAATGCCCCAGGTAAGCAGTCTTCGCGACCTGTACCTGCGATGCATCTCCTTTTTCCAGCGCAGCGGCATAGGCATAAGCACTTGCGATCTTGTGCTGCGTAGCCTGGTCATATGCGCTGACCAGCTCTTCAAATTCACCCACATCCCCGCTCTGCTGCACCTTTTCAACAATCGCTTTATTGAAATTGACCGGTGCCGGGTTGAACTCATAATAAGCAAATACAAAGATGCCGATCAGCAGGATACAAAACTGCATCGGTATTTTGACCATACCGTTCATCAGCAATCCAAGCCGGCTTTCGCTGACCGAACTTCCGGTCAGGTAACGCCCTACCTGTGACTGATCTGTGCCGAAGTAGGATAACTGCAGGAAGAATCCGCCGATCAGTCCCGACCAGAGCGTGTATTTATTATTCAGATCAAAGTCAAAGTTCATGACATTCATACGCCCGGTCGCTCCCGCTATTTTCATCGCCCTGACTACACCTACATTGTCCGGTAACAGCGACAATACCATGGAAGCTGCTATGAACAAGCCGGAAAAGATGATCGCCATCTGTATCATCTGGGTATAAGACACCGCCTTTGTACCCCCGTAAACGGTATACAAAATGACCAGTATCCCGATCATACCGATCGCATAGTGGATATCTATAGACAGTATATGAGATAAGACCAGAGACGGCGCATAAATGGTGATCCCTGTAGAAAGCCCCCGTTGGATAAGGAATAAAACAGCTGTCAGTGTTCTTGTCTTTACATCAAACCGCTTTTCAAGATATTCATAAGCGGTGAAGACATTCATCTTATGATATATAGGAATGAAAGCCACACAAAGCAGGATCATTGCCAGCGGCAGACCCAGGTAAAACTGTACGAACCCCATCCCGTCTTTAAAGGCCTGTCCCGGTGCAGATAAAAAAGTGATCGCGCTGGCCTGCGTAGCCATCACGGAAAGACAGACATGATACCAGGGTAGCTGCCTGTCAGCCAGCAGATATCCCTGCAGGTTCTTCTGCCCACGACTTTTGTACAGGCCATAAAGCACAATACCTGCTATAGTCATGCATAATACGCACCAGTCTATACTACTCATTGAAAACGGTTGTCAGGAGGTAAAAGAATAGGATCTGTACAACCAGGAGCACAACGCTCAGGATATACCACCCTTTCCAACTCTTAAAAACCGGTACTGTTTCTTCTTCCTTCCCTGTACCTGCAGATTTCAATAGCTACATATTTAAGTATTCAAAAATCATCCTTTATTTATTCTGTGCTTTCTGTACTCCGGATCCGGCTTCCAGCAGGTTGACGAATAACCTGTACGCGCCAGGGACGCCTGCCGGTAATTGTCTGAAAAAAGCCAGGCCTGTATAAATGATCGTTCCCTTCCCATACGGAGCCCAGACCAGGCTACCCTCTGAAGGCTGTTCTCCGGGATCGTTCATTGTCAGCACACTGTTCCATTCGGACGCCTTCTTACCCGCATAATAGATACCTCTCTCCTGTACCCATCCTGCAAAATCCTGATCACTGATCTTATTGGGAGAGGATAATAAAGGGCTTTGAGCATCTTTAAAGGTAACGGGCGCACTTTCAACTGTCACCCTGTCCCGGGTAATTTCCAGCTCATAAGGACTCATTTTCGCTACCAAAGGCCCTATCCTGTTATTGGTATTATACTGGATAACCAGGTTCCCTCCATCCTGAACATAATGCATCAGCTTGTCGTAAGCATTGTTCAGCCAGGTATGCGTATTATATGCCCGGATACCGGTGACAATTGTCCGGAATTGACTGAAATCCAGGGCAGCATAGTTCTGCTCATTGATCTCCGTTACCTCATATCCCAACTGAGCGATCGCTTCAGCTACCTGGTCTCCGGCGCCGGTTATATAACCGATTTTAGCACGTTGGACACCAGCCTGGATATTCGATAATAATAACCGTACATCGGTCAGCACTGTCTGCCTCGGGATATGCGCATAATCAATATCGGTCAGCAGCTGATGATATTGCTGACCATTAGCCGCAACATTCACCTGCATATAGCCATTCTGTGCATCAGGCGATTTGGTTTTTACCTGGAAGATTACTTCATGTACTGCGCCTTTCCGGGCCAGGTTAAAACTGAGCTGATCTGCAGGCACTTCTGCGACCCACTGATCCGGCAAGCGATAAGATACCTTTCCCGACTGGTTATCCTGGTGAGCAGTAATGCGCAGTGTCACCTCATTTTCCCGGCCATTGGGGCTGAGTAAAAAAGGTGCCGACCACTGCATGGTTAATGCAGGCAGGATCACGACAGGCTTAAATATTTCACCATTCACCGGATCTACATACCGGTGCTGAAGGTTGAGCTGCGTTGTAAAAGGTTGTCCGTCGATGTTAAACCGGACTTCTACCAGCTTATCTTTCAGAATTTGAGCTGCATTCCCGTTCCGGTCGGCTACCGGGTGAAACAGACCGCCTGAGATTTCTTTTTCCAGCCAATAAGGCGTGCTGAAGCTGGCATCCGCCGGTATCCTGACTTTTTTCTGAGCAGCTACCAGTTGATTATCAGGTGAAGGAAGCTCTTTCAGGATTTCCTCATCACCCACCTTGACGGCCTCTAGTGATACCTCTCCGGAATACCGGTGAATAAATTCAAACTTCACCTCCACTTCATCACCCGGCACCACTTCGTCCACATTTACTGCTGCGGTCGTCCATACACCTGCAGCCTGCAGGATCAATGCATCCAGCTGTGCAGCTTTATACTTCAGCCAGACCGCTTTTTCCGGATCCATCTCCCTGGTAAGCTGCAATTGTTGTATCGCTTTTCTGGCCGCCAGCAAATGTGGAACGATCACCTCCGGCCGCTTTATATCATACGCATTGATTGCTTTATCGATCCATACCGATACCTGTTCTCCGTTCCTGATCCGGGACCAGGAAGTATTCAGACCTTCAAACAGGTTTTCTTTCACTTCATTACCGCCCCATTGTACAAAATGCTCTTTGGAAGACCCGCGTGTGGTTGCCGTACCGAATCCCTGTGATTTATGCTGACTGCGGCTGCCTGATGCGATCTCTCCATAACTTTGCCCCAGCAAGGGGTTGAAATTACCGACTTCAAGCTTTAACTGATCTTCTGTAATAGTATTGGCAGTACCAAAAGAAAAGGTATTCCAGTACAACTTTTTAACCTGCCAGGCCGGTATTCCACCTGGAACTATAAACCGGTCATCTGCTGCTTTTTCAAAAGCTTTCCGGGCCAGGATAGCAGAAGCAGTATGATGGCCGTGCCCGCCTTCCCCTGTATGAGGGAAACGGCAGATCATCACATCCGGTCTCAAGGTTCTGATCAGTACGACCAGGTCGGTCAGGACACTGTCCTCATTCCAGATGCTCAGGGTTTCTTCCGGGTTCTTGGAAAAGCCAAAATCATACGCCCTTGTAAAATACTGTTCTGCTCCATCTACTTTCCGCGCCGCCAGTAATTCCTGGGTACGGATCACTCCCAGCAAAGCGCCCAGCTCTTTACCGATCAGGTTCTGACCACCGTCACCCCTGGTCAATGATGCATAAGCAGTCCTGAACTTCTGCTCTCCTACCAACCAGGAGATCAGGCGGGTATTTTCATCATCAGGGTGGGCTGCCACATAAAGGACAGACCCCAGTGTATTGAGCCTTAAAAGTTCCTGGTAGATTTCCGAAGATGATAATTGCCGGGGCGGCTGAGCCTTTATGGTAAAAACAGTAGATAATAAAATCAGGCAAAAAGGTAGAATCCTCAACATAATAGCACTTTGTCAAATGGGCTAAAATAAGGATTTTGTCCTGTAGCCCTGCATCAGAGATCTTAAAGAAAGCTAATAAATGAGCTGTCCGGAGATTCTTTTCCAATTTCCGTAAAAAAGAAAGTGCCCCTTCCGGGGCACCTTCGTCAGATCTGTTCAAAAGATCGCACGAATGAAAAAGGCGTTGTTATTGGTTTTGGCCGTTTACCGTGTTATTACAATTTTATGGGTAGCCACAATCTTATCAGGTGCTGAGACCTGCAGATAATAAGTTCCCGCAGGCAATATGGACAGATCAATACCAGTTACTGAAGCACCGATAAGCTCCTGCTTCACCACCCTGCCTGTCACATCCGTCACTGTAATCTGTTCGTCAGCAGAAAAGGTGGAATGTTCTACATAGACAATATTCTCAGCCGGTACCGGATATACCCTTACACCCGCATGTCCACAAGCAGTGATATCTACAGCTGTGAGCGGGAAGATCTCCATAATACCGTCATAATCCGTTTGTGCCAGCCTGTAATACAGGATACCATTGTATTCCGGGGCATCTGTATAGCTGTACTGCTGCCTGATACCAGTCGTCCCGGCGCCACTGACCATTCCTACCTGCTCCCAGTTGACAAAATCCGTACTTCTGCTAATGGTGAAATATGCATTGTTCAGCTCAGATGCAGTGGCCCAGCTCAGCAAGACCCGGCACTCTGCCTGCTGCGCACTGAAGTACAGCAATTCAACAGGTAGTATGGAATTGAAATTCAAGGTCACAGTAGCAGGATAACCTTCTCTCCTGGCATTATCTACAGGTGCAAAAGGTATCACAATATCCGTGTACAATTCTTCCGGTGTCACCCAGATCGAGGCAAGCGGATTACCTTCGCCATCCAGTTCTATGGTGATACCTGCTTCCGGCCAGTTACCTTTATTATACAGTACATTATCAATACTGATCGTCCGCACATTTTCCGGGAAAACTGTCAACCGGATATCTTCCACAGACCCATCTCTGTCAGCGGTTTTGAAATACTCCGGCAGGACCGGTATGATGGAATCTATATCCGGATAATAATCGAATGTCGGCACCAGGTGAGCATACGCCTCCGGAATGACTTCTATACCAAAATCAAGGTTGACCACATCTTTACCTCTCGGTGAGAAAGCAATAGTACCCGGTGTACCTGAAATAATGGTTCCGTCATAGTTCTGACCGGTGTATACCCAATCATGTGGCAATCTCATATCGGTGAACAATGAATCGATCTTTCCAGGAACAGAAGACAAGCGGATCGTATAATCTCCTAAAGCAGGAACACCGTCCACCTCATACGTACCATCCGGCTCCACCTGAGCAGTTGCGATCACCCGGCCCTGACTGTTGAGAACAGTCACAAACAATACAGAATCTGCCGTGGTATTGGTCTCGCCTGTGTTTAAGGTCATCGAACCGTCATGATCATGCCATACTTTGCCGGAGATACTGATATTCTCGGGTATGAGCATATGTATCGTAGCCCGGGCACACAACGGTTGCGGTGCTACAACGGTAACATCGCAGATCTCATAGATAACCCTGTCAGGACCTGAATAGTCTGCCGGCGGTGTATATTTATAAGTTCCGTTGGCATACAGTTCAACAGATCCTCCCTGTGCAGTAGCAAGTGTCTGTACAAGCGTAGCAGGGCCGCCCGGAATGATGGTTATCCCGTTAACGCTGATCGGATCACCGTTCAGATCAGTGTCATTGCTTGTAAAGTTACCGTTTACAGGGGTATTGACCATAGTGTATGAGAAATCATCTCCTGCAAACGGCGGATCGTTCAGTGCTCCGTTGTTATCTTTCAATACAGTGATCGTCACGACCGCCTCATCACAGGCCACCTGTATGAAGTCATCACAGATCGTGTAAGAGATCTTCACTTCTCCTGCAAAACCAGGAACCGGTACAAAACTGAAGGTACCATCTGCATGCTGCGTCAGCGTTCCAGCATTGGTCACCGGCTGACCGTATTCATTTACTCCTCCGACAGTGCGAGGTGCGCTCAGAGTACCTGTAGCATCAGGAATACCATCTCCATTGCTATCATATCGATAAGTCGTCACGGTAAAATGATCTTGCTGCGGGTCGGTATCGTTGGTAGTGATATTACCCGTGACAGGCGTTCCGAAACTGAAATACTCATCGTTATTTGCAATCACACTGTTGTTCTGTACAGGCAGGGAAGACACTGTAATATCCAGATAAGCCGTATCACAGGCTACCGGACTGCCATTGTCACAGATATTGTAGGGAACTGAGATATTTCCAGTAAAGCCCGGTGCAGGGTTAAAGGTATAATTACCAGTATTGTTAAAGGTCAGCGTACCTGCATTGGCAACCGGATTACCATTCACATCTTTACCGGGAACCGTACTTCCTGAAGCAATATTACCGGTCTCACCAGGATTGAGGAAACTGCCAAAGTTCTGAGCATTGCCTTCCAGGTCAAAATCATTGGTCACCACATTACCGCTCACCGGAGTATTCACCCAGGTGCTGTTTTCGTCATTGACCGCGAACGTAGTATTTTCCGGCAGGAACGGTACTTCCACCATATCTTCTTTGCTGACCAAGCCTGCATTATCAGTAACCATGAACGGTATTGCTACTGTAACTGCTCCATTGACCGGATCGACCTTGATCCCGTTACCAGCTGTAGGCTGCCCACTGCCATTGGTCGGAACAGTGATGCCGTTGGCAGGAAATACTGCACAATTCGAACATCCCGCCGGTAAATCACCTGCATTGGCATAGTAAGTAGTAATACCTATTGTGATGCTTGTCGCATTGGATGGAAATGCCGTTACAGTAAGGGAGACTACAGTACCGCTGCCCGCATCACTGCCGCTAAAGCCAGTGGTTACATCTACGCTAACAGTACCGCCGGGATTATTTTGTGCCGGCAAGGTATTGCCGACAGCCGTTGGCGGTTCATTGATACCAAAATTGACTCCTGTAACATTGCCGCTACCATTCGGTCTGACCGCGATTGAACCGGGGATGATATTACCGGTACCTGTTTCTGTGCCGGTACCTGCAGCATTATTATTGCCAAAAGCCTCTCCTGTATTTACAAAATTTCCAGGTAAGGAAGGTGCAGGAGCCGGATCTCCGGGCTGCACTCCGGCAGTATTGCTCACTACGACTGTATAGCTGACAGAAGGCATAGCACCGGAAAGTGTATAAGTGCCGTTAGCGGCTACTGAAGTGCTGCTGATTACTTTTCCGTCTGCATCTACAAGGTAGGCCGTAAGAGCAGTACTACCGCCATTCGTACCGGCCTCAGGAGCCGCATTGATGACAGCGTTTCCATTATAATCATTAAATACAGTACCGCTGACTGTCACAGGAGAAGCATTGATACCGAAATTGGCATTATTGACAGATACACCGACAATTGTCACCGTTAACCGGCCGTCATTGTTACCATCATTGCCTGTATTGTCACAACAATCTTGTCCCACATGACTCCAGCCGGCTGGTAATGTTGCGGAAGGAACAGAACCGCCTGTAGTAGCCTGTGTAGTAGAAAGTACAACCGTATAAGTTCCATTACCCAGCCCGGAAGGACTGCCCGGACCTCCGTCAAATACGTAGCTGCCATCCGGCTGAACAGGCACAGACTGCAGCACATTGCTGCCACTGACTAGAGTAGCATATAAACCCGAAGGTATCTGACCGCTGCCGCTGGGATCTATATTCGTATTACCGTTATTATCATGATAGACGTTTCCGTAGATAGCCACACAGGTGCTGGAAGCTCCTAAAGCATTCGATTTGACAAAAGCCCAGGTATCTATCAAACGGTTCTGGCCGTAATGGTTGGCTTCAGCATTCTCAGCACCACCCGTATTCGTACTGACAGTGGTCAACGTGGTTCCCCATATATGGCCGTTGATACTGCTTTTAACCCCCTCTTTGATATTGGTATTCGGGTTAGATGCTTTCTGGTTGGTCTGTTGAGTCAGTCCTGTATCATCCCAGTAAACAGTATCGTTAGCGGTCGGATAATGACTTTCGTCGTTCATACGAATGACAATACCATTTTTATTAGATTCCACATCCACCAGTGGAAAGTGTACTTCTGCGGTCGTTACCTGAACTTTCAGGTTGACATTGGTATTGGTCGCAAGCAGCGTACCCTGTCCGTTCCTCCGGTCCCACAGGTATTCATTTTCCCCTATCTCCGCCTGTCCGTAGATTACCCGGTCAACATTTTCATCAAAGTTCCCATTGCTGTTGACATCGATCAGGATCCGGTAAGTACCTCTCACATTACTGTGAAATCGGATCAGGCCACCGCAGTGAACGCGGAGATTGCTGATCAACGGCGGCGTTCTTTCAGGTAACAACCAGACAGAAAGGTTCGGAGAACCTCCCACAGCCGGACTCACAATATTGGGGTCACTGTAATACGCCACCGTGCTGGCAGGCATGGATGAATCCGGCCTGTTATAGAATATCTTATTGGTGTGATTATTAGAAGATACATCGTCCGTTATCCGGGGGTCCCAGATGCGGGGCGCGATATTACTTTCATAATCCGTATTGCTGGAATACCCCAGGCCCAGATAAGCAGGTGCGCTGGTAGCACTGCTGTTGACCCGTACACCTTTGTTGTTACTGAAAAAGTTAAAGGAAGCACCATTCATACCGTTAGTCTCTACAGTATAAGAGTAACCGGACTTGGTAAGCACTATAAACTTTGTAAACAGCGTTGGCGTAGAAAATATCGTGTTTGGCCCTGTAAGGTTGACAACATTGCTGTATACCCTTCCTTTCTTCCATTCGTTGTTCCCTCTGACAGTGACATCCCAGGCAGCGATCAATGCCATCTGTAAACTCGCATTGTTACTGGTATTTCCGCCGTACGTCAACGGCTGTATCCAGTCGTTATCCGCCAGAAAACGGGCGTCAAAGCTGGTCGTATAGCTGATCCCGTCATATGTAATAGCCGGATGAGGCCCAGCTGCAGGAGTTGGAAGATTGGTACTCGTTCCCGGCGCTATAAACTGCACTTCCCAGATACCGGTTTCATTGACAGCCACGGTGTAAGGATGATAACCGCCATCTCCTACACTCAATCTGGGACCGTTCTTTTCCTCGCTCCGGTTTCTTATCAATCCCATACGGGTCGAATTAGGATTATTATGATCTATCTGAGTAATAGAAACGCTGGTGCTGTTTTCCGTATAAATGCTGTATCTCTGTCCTGAAGGAGAAATAACGATAATATTACCAGGCAAACCCTGGGTATTCAGCCGCTTACCGACAATACTGGATCCTGCATAAATGGTTTCCCCGGTCTGGGCGTACACCCGAACCACACCCGGATTCCTGTACGGGTCAAACGCCGCAACAGCACCGCTTCCGGTAGCATACGGCCTGGCCATCAGGTAAGCGCGGTAACCCTGCGCACCCGAAGGATAAAGGTCCCTGCTCCCTTCAGCATAAAGCTCGATTACGGAAAAAGATAAAATCAGCAGCAGAAGCCCTAAACGGAACCTGAAAGAAGCTGATAGCCCCTTGCATAATTTTGTATAAATACTTTCCATATAAACAGCATTAATGTGAAAGCTGCCCGTCATGGAGCGCTTTCTTTTTGACAAATACTCTGTTTACATTTTCAACATGCGTCCCTGATAATGAGACAAGTGACGCAGCATTTCTGCTATCGCCCGATCGATGTACCGCGGCATAAGATCCGGGTAGCATCCTACTTCTGTGTTCCCAATGTGTGTAGTTGTTTAGCATACCTGTTATTTTGATTATGTGCAAAGCAAAGCCGGCTGAGTACCCGGAAATGGATCTCATTAAATATTTTTAAAATGTATTTTATACTATTCTATATCCGTTTCCTGGTTTTTACGAGACAGGTCGGATGAATAAACAGGAAACATGGATTCCAATGACAAGAATATTTCAGTTTCCACTTATTTGGCGACCCGTCCCGAAAATTGACCTCATTCTTCATTTAAAAATTCACACACTCTGTTATTCACAGCCAATATCAGCCGGTCAAAATTAGGAAGTAATCAAGTATATGCTTTGTGATCTACAACACCGGAACAATCTGTTCAATATTCAATTTCTTCTCTCTATAATACAACGATCCGCTTTTTAATAGTTTTAATATATTAATTTGCAACATTAAATACATTATTATATATAATATATAATTTAATCTACAGAAATGGCGGCATTATTCAAAATAACAAAAACATGCTATTGTCAAAACAATAAATAACAAGTGTTTGCTTAAGGCTCAGATCCCTTCCCGGCCTTGGATACTGTCAATCACCCGGGCCAGAACAACTTGATAACAAAATAAAGAGTAAAACCCATTCATATATTATTTATAAAAATACATTTTTTTGCTATTAGAAGATGAAGAAGGTACAAGAATCATTTCCTGATAATATATTTGCAAGACCGGTAAATCTTGAATTATATAAGTTACCCACACTATATATGCAAATATGGGCGGTAATAATAATTCTCCCTAATCCTTAGACACTACGTTATGAAATATGCGCACACTGCAGTTGTTGTTTTTGATGATCACCTGATTTTTGCCGAAACATTTACCCTTCTGTTAGAGCGTATTAATCTGTTTGAATCAGTGCATACCTGCACAGAAGAAGATGCCCTGATTCATTTTATGATGAACAATCATAACAAGCCCGTCATTCTTTTCCTGGATTACTATCTTAAGGAAGGCACAGCGCTCTACCTCATCAATGAGCTCAGAAGGATCAATAAGCAAATCAAGATCGTTGTGCTCAGCAGCGTAGTAAACCCGGTACTGATACAAAATATCCTGGCACACAACCTGAACGGGTTCATCAGCAAATCCAGTGGAACAGATATCATCCTGGAATGTCTGAGGAGCGTACAGAAAGGAGAAAAATATATCTGTCCCTATATCCGGAATATAATTGACAATCATTCCGTTACGGATAATATCAAGTTCACAGACAGAGAAATCTATATCTTGCAACATTTCGCACAGGGGTTGTCCATCGCTGAAACAGCAGAAAAAACCATCCTGAGCAAACATACGATCGTTGCGCACAGAAGAAAGATGATGGCCAAGGTCCACTGTAAATCTATTACAGAATTACTGGCTTACGCGCGCAAGACCGGCCTGATCTAGCAATATTCACTATCCTTCCTGATTGCTACACAAAAAGAACAGGCAGCGTCATAACTTACGCTGCCTGCAGAAAAGGATCTATTACAACCAGACAGCTAATTCCGCATTTTGTATTATAAGGCCATGATCGTCACAGTCACTGTAGCCGGTTCATTCACCTTCAGGTACAGCAACTGCTTCACTTCGTCAAATTCTTCGGTATAGGCAGACGTACCTTCTACCCTCAGATCATACCCGTTAGGAAAATGCCGCTTCGGCACAAAGATCTCTGTAGGTTGCTGAATACTCGTATTGCTGGTATAGGTCATATTGAACACACCGGTCGCCATATCATAAGAGAAAGACCGGATCCGACCTGCCGTTGCCTTGGGATAAGCCCTGACCAGGTGCTTCAGGATAGGCGTTTCTGTACCATCTCTGTGCAGCGGGCTCCAGCCACCGTCATCATTGCTCCAGTAAGCCCAGTGCCAGAGGTTCCGGTCAAACATATCATGAATATCCATGAAAAATTCCTCAAACCCTTCCGAACCCGGCGAAACACCGAATTCACCGCAAACCACCGGGATATCACCGTGCTTGGCCTGATCTTTCCTGCGTTCCCGCTCCCAGTCTTTCAGGTTCTTCTTATCACTGGCTTTATACGGACCGCCTTCATGCAGGCTTGCCGGATAGCAATGCGGCGCATACACCAACTTTGAACCCGCCCGGGTATCACTGACCTTAGGCAGATGCGAAGGCAAGCCAAATGTAACGGGTGCTGGCGCAGGCTCAAAGAAAAGATATTTGTTCGGCTCTACTTCCCGGAGCGCAGGAATCAGCCTCTTATAAAATGCAGACAGCTGCGAACGCTCAAAATCACCGGTAATGAAAGCCTTCACCAGGTCACCGGCCCAGGGCTCGTTCATCAGGTCATAACCGATCACATAAGGATTATTTTTAAAACGCTCCGCAACAAACTTCCAGCTCAGGATATAATGATCCTGCAGATCCTGATGATTCGTATACTCCCAGAAATTCTTCCAGGAATTGATCACGGCCGGTGATATGTTAGCCAGCCACCACGGTCCGTCGATATCGATATCTGTCGAAGCTCCATCCGGGCGGACCGCCCATTCCGGTGCACCGTCACCGCCGAATTTCAGTGAATATATGTCCTGGTGCATATCCAGCATGACATGCATGCCCCTCGAAGTATACCAGTTGACCCGTTTCTCCACTTCATCCAGGTATTGAGCGCTGAACGTACCTTTTTCCGGCTCAATAAAATCCCAGAAGATCAGCAAGCGAACATAATTGAATCCCAGCAAGGTCGCCTCTCTTTCCACATCCTGCTCTGCTATCCAGGGCATCCTGTCTGGCGCACCCTTGGCACTGGAGGACGTATTCAGTCCGTGAAGGATCAGTTGCCGGCCAAACTGGTCTGAAATAAACTGGTGAGCATCCGTAACGATCTCTTCACCCGGTTCACCATTATCTTTATCCTTCTTACAGGACAATAAACCCGCCATCAGAACAGCAAGTATGAACGTGTATCTGCCAAACATAGTCATCTTCTTCCTGGTTTAAAGCAATAATTATATGGCTCCCCCTCCGGGCCGGGCTTTCGGCTCCTACTCCTCGTCTCTATATGCATAGTGCCTGCGGGGTATCGCCTCTATCCCTGGTGCAGACTGACTGCCACATAAACTATTCAGGCTCCTAAAGTACAATGTATTCCTGTTTTTCTACCGGAAAGCGATATTTAAATGTTGATCTGCGGGCATTTTTACGCATCTGATGGTTTGGTGGCACTTAGAGCACCTTTCATCACCTGTGTAAACAAGTGTCTTATGCACTGCTATATTAGTTACCCGCTTGTACGGGTAATGAAAAGAAGTAGTGCTATGAGGATACAAGAGCTTTAGGCACCACTCATAGACTACTTTTTTGCAGTAACTTTTTATCACCTGTGTAAACAGATGCCTAATATGCACTGCTCTAGCAGTTATCCGCTTATGCGGGTAAAGAAAAAAGTGGCACTATGAATTTGAGAGTCTTAAACACTTTCGCCTTTCACCACCTGCGTAAGCAGGTGTCTGGTATGTACTGCTGCAAACAGGCGTCTCATACGCACTGCTATTAGTTACCCGCTTATGCGGGTAATGAAAAGAAGTAGTGCTATGAGGGTTTAAGAGCTTAGCCGCTGTTTATAGACCGCTTTTTGCAGTCACCTTTCATCACCTGTGCAAACAGGTGTCTCGTGCACACGGCTATTAGTTATCCGTTCCACTTGGTAAAGAAAAGGAGGAAGTGCTATAGAGGTTCAAGAGCCCTAGCCCTGGTTTTTAAGTCATTCTACATTTCAAATTCAGCATTCCACGTCATCAGACCTCACCGCTGACCAACCTTGCAGTCACCTTTTCATCGCCTGTGCAAACAGGCGGCTCGTACACATGGCTATTAGTTACCCGTTCCACCTGGTAAAGAAAAGGCAGGAGTGCATGAGAGGTTTAAGAGCTTAGCCGCTGCTTATAGACCGCTTTTTGCAGATCTCCTTTCATCACCTGTGTAAACAGGTGTCTAATATACACTGCTATTATGCGGGTAATGAAAAGGCGGAAGTACAAAGAGGATTTAAGAACCTTAGCCACACAGTCTTGAATTGACTCAGTACTTCAGTCGACCCCAATATTGTAGTAACATAACCTCGCAAATCAAGATGTTCAAAATTTGCAGATAAACTTCTACTTACATTTTCATATATTAACTTATTACAATAAGTTATTAATGAGACAATATCGCTTCTACGTCTATATCATGGCTAATAAGAAAGATGGTACCTTATATATAGGTTTTACAAACAATATCGAAAGAAGAGTTTTAGAACATAAGCAGGGAGTAAATGAAGGATTTACAAGAAAATATAGGATAAAAAAATTAGTATACTTTGAAGAGCATAAATATGTCAGAAATGCATTAACCCGGGAATACCAGATGAAAAAATGGCTCAGAAAATGGAAAATAGAACTGATAGAACAAGACAATCCTGAATGGAAAGATTTAGCAATAGATTGGTATTCACAAGAAGAGTTAAATGCTGGAGATTAAGATCAACCTCTGACTGTTACATAACTCAATTAAAGCAGGTAAACGTAATATAGTCTAATCCCTACCTTATATCACCTGTGCAAACAGGTGTCTAATATACACTGCTATATTAGTTACCCGCGGACGCGGGTAATGAAAAGGTAGAGTGCTAGGAGGGTTCAAGAGCCTTAGCCACTACTCATAGACTACTTTTTTGCAGTAACTTTTCACCACCTGTGTAAACAGGTGTCTGATATGCACTGTTCTATTAGTTACCCGCTTGTGCGGGTAATGAAAGGTAGAGTGCTATGAGAGTCCGAAAGCCTCAAGTGCCCGGTTTTTTAAGTGGTTCTATATTTCAAATTCAATGTTACAGGCCATCAGGTCTCACCGTTGATTAACCTTGCACTCACCTTTCATCACCTGTGCAAACAGGTGTCTTGTACGTCCTGCTATTAGTTACCCGCTTGTGCGGGTAATGAAAAGGCTGGAGTGCTAGGAGGATTTGATCTAAAGTAGCCGGTTTTTTGAGTCGTTTCTCACTTCAGATTCAATATTACAGGTCATCAGACCTTACCACTGCTTAACGTTGCACTCTCCTTTCACCACCTGTGCAAACAGGTGTCTTGTACGTCCCGCTTGCGCGGGTAAAAAAAAAGCGGAGTGCTAGGAGGATTTGATCTAAAGTAGCCGGTTTTTTGAGTCGTTACGAACTGCAAATTCAACACATCCATCGTAAGACCTCACTGCTGATTAACCTTGCAGCCACCTTTCATCACCTGTGCAAACAGGTGTCTCAAAAGGCGTGACTCTGATACCGACAGCCTGCTTTCAAATTAACCCGGAACTAACCGTTGGCCGGGTTGAAACACTGCCGTCAGCAGCGTCAGGTCACGATCCCGGCTTCGCTCCTCAGGATATCTGCAAATTCTGATGAAGGCGATATATGCAGCGGAATGATCCCTGCCTTCACAGCACCATCCAGGTTGTCCGGCTTGTCATCCAGGAAAATAACTTCCCCGGCTGATAAACGCTCCTGCGCCAGCACATACTCATATATAGCCACATCCGGCTTTGCCAATCGTATCCTGTGCGAATAATAGCAATATCCAAACACCTCATCCAGCACAAAAGATCCGAACTGAGCTTCTGCCCGGCGGGAAATATAATCCAGGTGGATCTCATTCGTGTTGCTCAACAGGAGCAGACGGAATCTTTCACTCAGCTTTCGCAGTTCCTTTATTCTCTTTTCCGGCAGATCGCCCAGCAACGCCAGCCAACCCTGCACAATATCCTCCCGGTTTCTATCCGGCAAAAGGTATTGTTCCAACTCCCCCAGAAAAGCATCGTCATTTATCTGACCGGCTTCATACCGGGCAAAGAAACCACTCTTCCGCAAAGCATCTATTGCCACCTTGTCTGAAAAAGGCGCCTTGAACACCTCTTCCCACCAGTGACGCTCGTCCTTCAGCGGGATTATTACATTTCCCAGGTCAAAGATCAGGGTGCTGACTTTTGTAGTATCTATCATGATCAAAAGATAGGAAGTTCATCCGCCAGAAAAAATGAAAACTATTAGAAAACTTCAAACACATTGCTATCTTTGGGCCTCGCAAGGGCAATTAGCTCAGTTGGTTCAGAGCACAGCCTTGACAGGGCTGGGGTCAGGGGTTCGAGTCCCTTATTGCCCACCATCAGGAAGCGCTAAGGATTATAAATTTTTAGCGCTTTTTTATTAATTAGCATCTAATTTATCTCCGGAATCTTATTTTGCATTTGACTTATGCAGATAATCTATCTACCTTTACAGGGATATTGGTTTTCTGCCAGTGCTTTCTCTGACCTGCAAAATTGTTCACATTTTTCTTTTCAGTCCGGCGTTTCAGTTGCCACTTTTTTAATCTTTAACAACGATGTTATGAACATTTATGTAGGAAATCTGGGTCAGCAGACTTCAGAGACACAATTACGCGACCTGTTTACAGCTTATGGCGAGGTCGATTCAGTAAAAATTATCACTGACCACGTTACAGGCCGTCCCAGAGGTTTTGCTTTTGTAGAAATGGCCGACAAAGCTAATGCTGAAAACGCCATCCAGGAACTCAATAATACAAAACTGGATACACAGTTTATCACTGTCAACGAAGCTCGTCCCAAAGCCACTCAATCCGGTGGCTACGGATCATCTTACAGATCATCCGGCAACAGGAGATACTAGACCGTAAATTTCAGGAAAGGCTAAGGATGGTGAAAATCATCCTTAGCCTTTCTTATTTTAAGAATTTCCCGAACAGAGATACTGTACAGAGATATTCGACATAAGCGCATTCCTCAACATCCATTAAACAAAAACCATTATCTTAAGGTATAAAAATCAGCAGGTATGGATATCAACTATATTGCCCTGGGAACAGCTGCTTTAATACCCCTCATTTTCGGAGCTATCTGGTACCACAATAATGTATTCGGAAAAGTATGGATGCGGGTAGCAGATATGACAGAGGAGAAGATCAGGAATGCCAACATGCCGCTGATCTTGGGGCTGACCGTTTTTTTGAGCATCCTGTTATCATTAGCATTGTATACCATCGTCATCCATCAATCCCATATATACTCCATACTGATCAATGAACCGGCACTAAATAACCCTGACTCTGAACTCAACATATGGATACAGGATTTTATGACCCGGTACGGCCAAAATTTCAAGACCTTCAAGCACGGCACCTTTCACGGTTTCCTGGCAAGCATCCTGCTGGCAGCACCTGTCATCGGTATCAATGCCCTGTTCGAACGGAAAAATTACAAGTACTTCCTGGTCAACTGGGGTTTCTGGGCGCTCTGCATGACTGTGATGGGCGGCATCATCTGTGCATACGCTTAAGGCATCACATGATCAGGCTACATAAAACATAGCAGATAAGATCACATTCCGGAAAATAAAAAAGAGGCTGTTGTTATCCATGACAGCCTCTTTATCTTGAGAGGTCGGTGGCGGATTCGAACCGCCGTACGAGCTTTTGCAGAGCTCTGCCTAGCCTCTCGGCCAACCGACCCTTTCGGGAACGCAAAGATATAAATTATTTGATATCCCGCTACCCTCCGCTAAAATTAGACGCAAATTTCTACGGATGTCGCACCTACCTCACCCTCCATCGGCGGCTGCAATTTGGTAAGCTTCAAAGCAACTTTTACCAGTCTCTCATCCGACTGCCGGATCTTACCGGCCATCTGCAGCGCCTTTTTTTCGAGTAAGGCACACGGCTCCGCCATCTCCTCCTTTACGATCCGGGCAATGGTCTCATAGTTGTAGGTAGCGGTCAGCGCATCGGTCATCAGCGCTGCCTCATCCAGTTGAGCAGTCACAGATACATCGACCAGGAAATACCGGCCGGCGATCCGTTCCGAAGCGTAAACACCATGTCTCGCCCAGACCTTAATCTGCTCCACATTAATCACTACCTGCATAGATGGACATTTAAAATGCTAATTTAGCAGAAAGCTAAACAACTCTTTAAGATGTCCAACATATATGCACATACCTACCAGGGATTTGATTATCTGAATATCGATGCATTGCTCTCTCCCGAACACCTCACGATGCGGGAAGCAGTAAGAACATGGGTCAACCGGGAGATCATTCCGCATATAGAAGATTGGGCGCAGGAGGCCAGCTTTGACAAATCGCTGATGCAGCAGCTGGGTAAGATCGGTTGCCTGGGACCGCACATCCCCGCACAATATGGCGGCGGTGGTATGGATGCCATTGGCTACGGTGTGCTCATGCAGGAGTTGGAAAGAGCGGATTCAGGGATCCGGAGCTGTGCCAGTGTACAAAGTTCGTTGGTCATGTACCCGATATGGAAGTTCGGCTCTGAAGCACAACGGCAAAAATACCTTCCGGGACTGGCTAAAGGAGATCTGATCGGCTCCTTCGGACTGACGGAGCCTAACCACGGCAGCAATCCCGCAGGAATGGAAACCCATGTCAGGAAAGTGGAAGGTGGTTACCTGCTCAATGGCGCTAAAATGTGGATCACCAACAGTCCTGTCTGCGACCTGGCTGTCGTCTGGGCCAAGAACGAAAAAGGACATGTGATCGGTCTGATCGTTGAAAGAGGAATGAAAGGATTATCTACACCTGCTATACATGAAAAATGGTCTTTACGGGCATCCATTACCGGAGAGCTTGTATTCCAGGATGTATTTATCCCGGATGACAATATCCTGCCGGAAGCCAGGGGATTAAAGGCGCCGCTTTCCTGCCTGTCATCCGCACGGTACGGCATCTCCTGGGGTGCCATAGGAGCAGCCATGGATTGCCTGCATGCCGCACTGGAATACAGCAAGGAAAGAAAGCAGTTCGATAAACCGCTTGCAGCTTTCCAGCTTACACAAAAGAAGCTCGCCGAAATGATCACGGACATTACTCAGGCCCAATTACTCTCCCTGAGAACAGGCCAGCTGATGAATGAAGGCAAGGTCAGTCCGGCACAGGTCTCTATGGCCAAAAGAAACAACGTAGAGATGGCTTTACGCATTGCCAGGGACGCCCGGCAGATCTGCGGGGCAATGGGCATCACCGGTGCTTTCCCGATGATGAGACATGCCATGAACCTGGAATCCGTGATCACTTATGAAGGTACGCACGAGGTGCATCTGCTTATCACGGGCATGGATCTGACCGGGATCAATGCTTTCTAAAATACCGGAATAATCCACAAAACCGAGGCTCCGAAATGTATTCTTACGCACACGTTATGCACACGTGAGCAAGGTGTTTTGCACAACATCTATCCGTTAAATCACAGTCCCGGACGATTTAATGAACAAGAAATAAGCATTTCAAAAATATATTTTCCGGCACCTCTCTCGCATATATCCTATTTACAACCAGATACGAAAAAGGGTCGTACGATATATGTATTATGCACATCGTTTTGGGCATGAATTATTCATTTCCAGGCGCTCCGGACGAAGCAAACGTGCTATCTTTACCCTCCCGCAAACGCTTAAAATCACAGATGGAAACTTCACGCTTTACAAAGAAAACGGCAGGTTATTCAAAGACATCCAACCAGGATTTTTCCTCAGTGATGTTCGGGAAATTACCACCTCAGGCCCGTGATCTGGAAGAAGCCGTAATAGGTGCCTTACTCATCGATAAGGATGCGCTGAATGAGGTGATCGACATCCTCAAACCTGAAGTTTTTTATGTAGATGCTCACGGGATCATCTTCCGGGCGATCAACCAGCTTTTTGAAAGCTCCAAGCCGATCGACCTGCTGACAGTAGCGCAGCAGCTGAGAAAAAACGGTGAACTGGAACTGGTCGGCGGAGCTTATTACCTTTCAGAGCTCACCAACAAGGTGGCCTCCTCTGCCAACATAGAATACCACAGCCGGATCATTATCCAGAAATATATCCAGCGCAAGCTGATCGAGATCTCCAATTCGATCATCAAGGATGCCTATGAGGATACTACGGACGTGCTGGAACTGCTCGATAAGGCGGAAAAAAATATCTTTTCCGTGGCAGAGCAGAACCTCAAAAGAGGCTCATTGAATATGGAAAACCTCCTGGCAGATACGCTCAAAGAGATCGACTCCATCCGGAACAAACCGGACGGACTGACCGGTATTCCTTCCGGCTTCACGGCACTGGACGCTATGACTTCCGGCTGGCAACGGTCTGACCTCATCATCGTGGCCGCCCGTCCTGCAATGGGTAAGACGGCATTCGTGCTCAACATGGCCAGGACCGCTGCGGTAGATAACAACATGGCGGTAGCGATCTTCTCCCTGGAGATGAATGCCACCCAGCTCGTCAAAAGGATCATCTCCTCTGAAGTAGAGATAGAAGCAGAAAAGATCCACCACGGCAAGCTCAACGATGCCGAATGGAACAACCTCAGCAAGCGGGTAGAACGGCTGGCCAAAGCCCCGATATTCATCAACGATACGGCTGCGCTGAACATCTTTGAATTCAGGGCACAATGTCGCCGGCTCAAGAGCGCGCACGATATTCAGCTGGTCATGATCGACTATCTGCAGCTCATGAGCGGAAGCAATGAAGGTAAAGGCGCCACGAGAGAACAGGAGATCAGCAATATCTCGAGATCCCTGAAAAGCATCGCCAAGGAACTGAATATACCGGTCATTGCACTTTCTCAGCTGAGCCGTGCCGTGGAATCCAGAACCGGTGAGAAAAAGCCTCAGCTCTCCGACCTGAGGGAATCGGGTGCAATCGAGCAGGACGCAGATATGGTACTGGCCCTGTACCGTCCGGAATACTACGGCTTTGAAGAAGACTCTGAAGGTAATTCGACCAAAGGACAGGCAGAAGTGCTGATCCTGAAACACCGACACGGTTCAGTGGGTACGGTGAAACTGCAGTTCATCAACGAGTATACTAAATTCAAGGACTGGAACCCGCACTCTATTCATGACAGCGGATATGGAGGATATTCCAACAATTTCAGTAACTACCAGGAGACACAATACATCACCATGGGATCCAAGATGGATGATATACCTAAAGGTGGTGATGAGGATCTGTTCTAGTAAGATCTGCTTTTTATAAATATTGCCGTTCTCCAATCCATCTTTACTATTTCTGTCTGCCGGACTGAGGTTCAACGCACCAGGGACAGAATAAAGGATCACCTTCTGTCCCGTAAGCTTTCGGGCAGAAGGAAGCCGGAATGATGGCCCGGTCCGCAGGAGGTGCCTTTTACTCAGATCTTTTTACGCTTTAAGCGCAGACTGTTGGACACGACGCTCACCGAGCTCAAAGCCATGGCTGCACCCGCCCACATAGGATCCAGCAGGAACCCGTTGACCGGGTACAGGATACCGGCTGCCACCGGGATACCGATCACATTGTAGATAAATGCCCAAAAGAGGTTCTGCCGGATGGCTGATACCGTATATTTTGAGAGGTGGATCGCCCGCGGGATCTTGGTCAGATCCGAGGAAACGATCGTCATCTTGGCCACATCCATAGCAATATCACTGCCCTTGCCCATAGCAATGCTCACATCCGCCTGTGCCAGCGCATTACTGTCATTGATACCATCGCCCACCATTGCGACAATCTTACCTTCTGCCTGCAGCTTTTTCGCGAATGCAGCTTTCTCTGACGGCAGCACATTCGCCTGGTAGTGCTCAATACCTAACTGTTCTGCTACTGCTTTAGCAGTCTGCTCATTATCACCGGTCAGCATGTAAACGGAAATACCTTCCTGCTGCAGCGTTCTCACAGCCTGGACGGAACCGGACTTGATCTGGTCTGCTATTGCTACACCGGCCAAAACCTGCTGCTGATCAGCGAAATAGACCACTGTACGGGCTTCTTTCAGCTGCAATTGTGCCCAGGTATCGATCTCCGGACCTATTGCGATCTGTTTCTGTTCCATCAGCACTCTGTTTCCGATCGTATAGATCTGCTGATGGTAATGGCCCTCTATGCCCTGGCCGCTGATATTTTCGATCCTGATGCCATCGAGGAAACGGGATGCTCCTTTTAAATAAGTGACAATAGCTTCTGCCAGCGGATGCTCGGAAGACTTTTCTATAGTATATAAGAGGTTTTTCTGCTCCTGCGAAGGTTCCTTTGTCCATTGTATACCGGTTACGGTTGGCTTACCTTCCGTGATCGTTCCCGTTTTATCCAGGATGATCGCATTAATTTTCCGGGCTAATTCCAGGCTCTCCGCATCCTTGATCAGTATACCCTGTTCAGCGCCCTTGCCTACTCCTACCATAATAGCCGTAGGCGTAGCGAGACCTAACGCACACGGACAGGCGATAACCAATACCGTTACAAAAGCGATCAGGCCATGGGTGAACCCGTTCTCTCCGCCCAGGATGAACCAGACCAGAAAGCTCAAGGCAGCAATACCCATCACCACCGGCACAAAGACAGCAGCGATCTTATCGACCAGCTGCTGAACCGGCGCTTTGCTGCCCTGCGCATCTTCGACCATCCTGATGATCTGTGCCAGGACAGTCTCTCCTCCTACTTTCTGCGCCCGGAACATGAAGCTGCCTTTCTGATTAATCGTACCGGCGAATACCGCCGAACCTTCTTGCTTCGCGACCGGTACAGGTTCACCACTGATCATACTTTCGTCTACATACGAATTACCGGAAACTACCGACCCGTCGACAGCGATCCGTTCACCGGGTCTGACCAATAATATTTCACCCGGCTTTACCTCAGACACGGGAATCTCCGCCTGATGACTATCCTCCTGCACTACCGTAACGGTCTTAGGCTGAAGTCCCATAAGCTTTTTGATAGCGGAAGAAGTATTTCCTTTAGCTTTCTCTTCGAGGTATTTACCCAACAATATAAAAGCGATCACCACTCCTGCGGCTTCGAAATACACGTGGGCATGTATTCCCCTGTTGTGCCAGAATCCGGGAAACAAGGTAGTAAAAACGCTGAAAACATAAGCCACCCCGGTGCTCACGGCGACGAGCGTATCCATATTGGCAGATCCGTGCCGGGCCTGCTTCCAGGCGCCTACATAAAATTGCCGGCCATAATACATCACCATTGGTGTGGAAAGCGCCCACATGATATAGTTGGCATAGGGCATATCCATGTAGAACATCCCTACGATAAAAAGCGGTACCGAAAAGACCAGCGCGCCTGTTACATTCCTTTTCAAAGTCCGGAGCTTCTTCCGCTGTAAAGTTTCAACGGTATTTTCTGCCGCCTCTTTCTCCTGGATCACCAGATCATACCCGGCCGCCTGTACGGCTGATCTCAACCGGGTGGCATCCGTCATCAACGGAATGTATTCTATTCTCACCGTATTATTGGCAAAATTGACACTGGCTGAAACCACTCCTTTCTGCTCCTGCAGGGTACTTTCTACGGTATTGGCACAGGAGGCACAGGACATATCTGTTACAGGATAGGTCTGTGTAACGGTATCAACCTCATAGCCAAGGCTCCTGATGACTTTGACTGCATCACTTACCGCTTCTTTTTTTCCGGTCTGTATCACGGCTCTTCTGTTATTCAGTTCTACTTTATAATGAACGATGTCTTTCACCTGGGACAATCCTTTGTCGACGATCATCGCACAATGCTCACTTTCCACATTGCCCAGCGGGATATAATAGGTCGGTAATTGTGTTGAATCCATCTTCTTGCATTTAACCTTACAAAGGTCTTCAATACCGGGAAGAACATGTTATATAATTATAGGTATTATTTATACCGGTTTAAGAGTTGAACACCGTTAAAAACAAATAGTTTTCTGGAAAATATTACCGCCGACTTAAACCCGGTCAAGTGGTTTGCGGCTGCCGGTTCCCTGCTTCCTGAATGCGGAAGGGGTCAGCCCGGTGATTTTCTTAAACTGCGCAGAAAGATGCTGGACACTGCTGTAACCGAGCTTCCAGGAAATTTCATTCAGGTTCAATTCTCCGTACAGCAACAGTTCTTTTGCCCGTTCAATTCTTTGCTGGATGGCATATTGCTCTATCGTGAGCCCTTTCTGAGTAACAAAAACTGCAGATAATGTCCCGTAGTCTCTGCCCAGCTGCTGCTGGAGATATTGAGATAATAAAGGTTTATCCTGTTCGGGAGCATAATGTATATAATTGATCACGGTTGTCCTGATCCTCTCTGTCAATATGGTATTCTTTTCCTCCAGCCACTCAAATCCCAGCGCCTCCAGCTTTTGCCGCAATTCAACGGACTGTTCAGGAGATAATTCCCCGGACAACTCCACTTCACCCAACCCGATCTGACCATACGGGATACCCAGCTCATCCAATACCTGTGCAACCACCAGCTTACAGCGGTCACAAACCATATTTTTGACGGCGATCTTCATACCTGCGCATTTAAATTTAAGGAATATCTTTGCTGCTTGTATTTCAAAAGAAAGCGCTACTCTAATCCCGGATGTTATAAATAATTTCCCGCCAGCCCGGCGCAAGGATCAGCAGAACCTGCTTATCTATTGATTTTAATAATTTTACAATTCGTAATAATGTTGTGAAAAACAGAAGCATTTATTACCTTTGCACCCTAAATTAATTTCATCATCATGAATCATTACGAAGCGGTTTTTATTACAACGCCCGTACTCAGCACCGACGAGTACACAAGAACCGTAAAGAAGTACACAGACTTCATTGAGAAAAACGGTGGCGAGGTAGTGAACAAAGAAGATTGGGGTATCAAGCAGCTGGCTTACCCTATCCAGAAAAAAACTACCGGTTTCTACACATTGGTAGAGTTTAAAATTGATCCGCAAGCGATCCGTCGCCTGGAGATTGAGTTCAAACGCGATGAGAACATCATGCGTTTCCTCACTGTGAGACTGGACAAATATGCCATCCAGTACGCACAGCAAAGAAGAGATAAACTGGCAGGTAAATTCGAAAAAGTGGAGGGATAATCTATGTCAGCAGATAAATCAATCAAGTTCCTGAACGCGCCGAAAATCGGCCAGAACAGAAAAAAATACTGCCGTTTCAAAAGAACCGGCATCAGGTATATCGATCACAAAGATCCTGAATTCCTGTTAAAGTTCGTAAACGAGCAAGGTAAGATCCTTCCTCGCCGTATCACCGGTAACTCTCTGAAATTCCAGAGAAGAATCTCTACTGCAGTGAAACGTGCCCGTCACCTGGCGATCATGCCTTATGTTGCTGACCTCTTAAAGTAAAATCACAATGGAAATCATACTCTTACAAGACGTAGAAAACCTTGGTGCAAAATACGACCTGGTAAAGGTTAAACCTGGTTACGGTCGCAACTTTTTGATTCCGAAAGGTTACGCAAAAATTGCCAATGCTTCCAATAAAAAGCACCTGGAAGAAATCAAGCGCCAGCAGGCCAACAAAATTGCCAAGCAACTGGAAGAATACAAAGCGCTGGCAGAGAAAGTGGCCGGTACTACCTTCAACATCGGTGCTAAAGCAGGTACCACCGGAAAACTGTTCGGCAGCGTAACCAATGTTCAGCTCGCTGAAGCCATCAAAGCACAGCTGGGCCTGGAAGTAGAGCGTAAGAAAATCACTATCGCTAACGAAGTGAAAGACTTAGGCACTTACAAAGCAACACTCCATATCTACAAAGACATCGAAGCTGAATTCGAGTTTGTAGTAGTAGCGGAATAATCTTCTGCCTGTCGGAAGTAATATAAGCCCTGGCAAAATGCCGGGGCTTTTTATTTGTACGTTGTTACTTCAAATTAGTGCTTTACAAATTTTACAATCCTTAACTTTACCGATATCATATCTATTGTTAAGACCCGTTTTTAAAAAGATGACGACTGCATACAGCTGTTTTTTAGGGGTATTATTATCGTTCCTGCCCATCATCTGTTGGGCACAGACACCTGCTCAAAAGATAAAAGCCCATATTGAACGTTTCGAGAGAGACAGCATTCCATTCTCCGAGGCATATCTTGAATCGTTAAAGAAACTCAGCGAGTGGGCAGAAACGAATGAGCAGATCCGCCCGGAGTACTTTGAGCTGACAGATAAATACCTGAGCTATATCACACCACAGACTTACAGGAAATATGTAGGGCAGGTCCATGAAGATATCATCGGGCAGGCTGTCAACATCCTGCAGGCTTCTAGAGATCAGGGTACGGACATGAGCGCCTGGACATACAGCCTGCTGCCTGAATACTATGCTGCAGTTAAAGTACTGATCCCGGCAGACGTTGCCAGGAAAGCTACGCTGGACATGGCCAAAGAACGGCCGCAGGAGCTGATCGGTCAGTTCTCCAGGCTGGATTACGCCCTGGATGCTACAGACCTGCAGCAAGCTATCCTGTCCAGTCCGCACCTGTTCAGCCAGTTCATGCACTACAATAACCTGGTCAAATCGCAGCTCCAGGCCAGCAAAGATCCGAATATCCAATTGCTGTTCAGCATCTACCAGAAATACAGATACAGTAATAATGCTTACTTTCTACTGCCTTATATCACCAGGAATCAACTGACCATTGAACAGGCTGATGAGCTTTCCAAAAACGAATATTCACTGATCAATAAGCTCTTACCGCTGGTCATCGATTCTACCCCACTGGCAGCCACTTCTATTCAGCAGCGCTGGGACGAACTCATGGGCAAGTACATGAAAAAGGTCAAGCAATACAAGTATGCTACCCTTTCCACCTGGAAAATGGATGCCCTGGAACAGGTTTCCGATACTACCCGAGCCAGCTTACTGTTCATCACCCATACGATGCTCAGTCCCCAGGAGCTGGATGCATTCATGAGATGGATCAGCCTGAGACACTATACTAAACCGCTGCAGCCGGCTTATATCGATAAAATACCGCTCAAAGAGATCATTACCCTCTACGACCGGGTACAGCACGATAACCTGAAAGAGGCCTGGGCCGTACTATGGGGAAGCGACAGCCTGAAAACTTATGTAAAGAAGAGAAGAGCCGAAGCTAATCCCGAGCAGCTGGCCTCCATCCAAAAATCATCCATATACACTCCCGGCGGAACGATCACTTCGGCACTACCTAAACCGAAAGAGCCGGAGTACATCATCAAGACCTATTATTTCAATCTGCCGGAGGAGGAAAAGATACTAATCAAGTGGAAGAATGATCCGCTGACCGCGCTGGAAAAGGTGAGCAACTGGATTGACGCGTCTTATGCTCCTCAATTACTACAACATATCGCCCAAACCTATCCGCTGGAACTGGTCAGGAACCTGGATCAGATCAAGCTCAAAAAACACGGTATTGAGGCACTGAAGCTGGTAGGTAAAGAAGCACCCCTGAGCGCCAAGAACTTCATCATTCAGCCAACCCATCCGTGGAATTACCTGTTCAGGAACAGCACAGACAGTATCATCAGGACCTTGTATAAGATCAATGAAGTGGCTGGCATCAATACCAGAGCCTACCTGCTCCTGGACGATATCTATCGCGGAAAGATCAGCATTGCGGACGCAGACAGCCTGTGCAAGGATTCCAACAGGCTACAGAAACGGCTGATCCAGCTGATCTCCAATCCCGATGTCCTGGGTAAATATTCCATAGAGCAGGAGCTCTCTTCACGGGCGCTCCGCTTTGTACGCCATCTGAACATCTCTGAAAATACGGATAAGTATTTCTCCGATCAGATGCAGAACCTGACGCCGGATGAGCTGTACACCTTTATGACGTACGGCGAAGATGAGATCATCGAGAAAGGGTTCCTGAAAATGCTGCAGCAACTGATCAGCAGGGTGCCTGACGGCAATATCTACCCCCTGATGCAGAAGCTGGGCTTTAACCAGTATAAGAAGTTTCTCCGCAAATGCGCTTATTACGGCTCGCTGGAAACCGTGCTCAGACCGATGTCCGGAACTCAGAAAAACGACCTGGTGGTCCGCATGCTCCAAAAAATGGAGACCGCATCAGAAGATGAAGCCATACAGGTGGCAGATATCATTATCAGCCTGAGCGGTTCGGGGATCACAGAACAGATCCATCAGCAGCTCAAGAAAGAATATGAGAGAAGTGAGACGGCCAAGCTGGATAAAGGTGTAGCAATCTACGGTATCCTTTCCTCCCTGTTGTCTACTAAAGTAGAAAGAGGCTGGGCTAAGTATGTAGCAGAAAAATACGAGTTGCCGGGACTGGACCTTTTACCGTCCTATTCCCTGTTCAACCAACAGATGGTCAACATCCAGCAATACTATTTCTACAACGACGAGGACGGTCTCAGCTCTTACAGCAACTTTATCCGTTCCTACGAACGCAGTCCGCTCGAATGGGAGATCAAGGACCTGGGCACCTTTGTCCTGATCCAATCCAGGACCGGAAGAAAGGTAGAGATCTACTCCAACAAAGCCCGCGACGGAGAAAAAGGTATAACGGATATGATCGAATACATGAAGAAAAACAACCTGGAACCGCTGGTGGTTGTGCACCGGGGATTGAGCACGCATACACTTAAGACCTTTACCAGAATCCCTAAATCTGCCAAGCTCATCCTGGATGGTTCCTGCGGCGGATACCATGTTCAGCAGGTGGCCATAGACCGGGCACCGGGCGCCCAGATCCTCTGCAACAGGAATATCGGCACCATGCACATCAATGACCCGCTCTTTAAGCAGATCAATGACGATATCCGGGCCGGCAAAGATATCCTGTGGCCCGATTTCTGGTCAAGAATGAACAATCGTGTGGGAAATAACCCCTATTTTAGAGATTATATACCACCGCATAAAAATGCGGCAGCTATTTTGATAAAGGCTCTATATGACATTCTGGAAATCAACTAGTTTACCTTTTTTTATTTTACTTCTCGCAGGCATTACACACGTAAACGCCCAGGCCGACCGGTTCAATATACAACGGCTGGCTTTTCATGAGAAGATAGACCAGAAACAAAGGTACCTGGATGTGCTGGATGGCAAGGCCGATCAACAGGTTTCTTTCAAAGATCCCATACAAACCCGAAAAGCGACCAAAGCATATATTACCCTCGTCGACAGCATTCAGTCGCTCATCGAAGAACGCAATACAGATGGCGCTATCAGCTATAATGAGGTATTGTATTTATATGGTATCCTCGCCAAAGTCAGCATCAATAATTATCACCTGACCGATTATTATCTCGACCTGATGGAAAACCTGTCCAGCATCCTCCGGCATAAAGATGACGATCAGCTGGCTGTCTACCTGTCCAGGGATATTAAGTCGTCCATCATTAATATTTCCATCTATAAAGACAGGCCGGCAGCCGGTCCGTTCATGCAGAAAGCAGCTCACCTCTATCCGAACGACGTGCTCAAAGAGCTGGGATCTTTTGTCAAAGAACCTTATGCCCTGTCTGTCATTGAAGAAGTTGGAAAGGTTTCACCACAGGCATTGAAGAAATATTTTTCCAGCAAAAACCAGGTGAACACCCTCGTACTGGATAGTAAAGATCCGGTGATCGTACAGCTGGTAGATCTTTATAACAAGTATGGAAATGAATCCAAGGTCTACTATTTCATAGACCTGATCATGAATGAAAACCTGTCTGCCGACCTGATGCACAGCGTCTCCAAATACCCGCAAACTTATCTCAACGCGCTGATCAAGGCCAAACAGAAATCAAATGCGATCGGAGATTATGACCTGGAAAGAGAATTAAGTGTCAAAGCGCTTGAAGAGGTCAGGAAAGTCAATGATCTGCACGATCTTACCGATACATCCAAAAGGTTCGAAGCGGTCAGGAATATGGGTGCTTCCGAATTGTACACGCTGATCGTCTACAGTCCGGAAGAGATCTTCACCTCCACCTTCAACGGGTTTTTCGAGCGGTTGCTGACGCATATGAATCTGGAAGGCCTTAACGGTTATTTCCTGATCGAGCAGGCAAATTTCAACAAATTCAGAACCTTTATCAAACTCTGCGCAGGATACAATGCTTTAGAAAAATTCCTCGCGACCATGCCGGAAGAAATGGCCAAAGACCTGCTCAAAAAATTCGTTTCGGCGCTCAACCCCGATGACGGAAATCTATCGGAAGCAGTCAATGTAGCAGACACGTTCGGCAGCCTGGAGAATATCAAATACCTGAAAATATTCGAAGAATACCTTAAGGAAGAATTCAACGACCCGCAGATCAATAAGGACACCAAAACGCTTTACGGTCTGCTGCTCAAGTTACTTTACCAGAAGATGGGAACTGCTCCGGATCCTGCGCTGGCCGCCGAACTCGATCTATACCCTTTGCCTGCTGTGGAAAGCATCAGTATAGGAGAACTGGCCAACGCCAGCGGCACCACCCAGATGCACTTCTTCTTTGATGATGAAGACGGGTTGACCTCTTACAGCACTTTTATCGCTGCATTCAAGGCTGCGGGATATACTATCGAAGAAAAAACGCACTATGTCATCATCAGGAGCAAGGGCAAACACGCGACGGCCATTTATGCCAATAAACCGCTCTCAGAACGCGAAGGACAAGCAGAGCTGGTTCAACTGGTGCAGGAGGGCCTTATACAACCTTCGATCATCGTGCACAGAGGACATAGCTACTATGCCATGAATACCATTTCGCAGATCCCTCCTTATGCCAAAGTGGTCTTCCTGGGATCCTGCGGCGGATATCACAATATTTCCGAAGTGATCAAACGTGCGCCGGAAGTGCACATCATTGCCTCCAAGCAAATAGGTACCTATGTCGTGAACAACACCTTGCTGGTAGAACTGAGCAAAACGCTTAAAGACCAAGATCAGCTGGCCTGGGCCCCGCTCTGGAAAACACTGGACAGCAGGTTAAAAGGTTCAGGAAAAGGTTATGAGCGATTCCTGGATTATGTACCTCCGCACAAAAATATGGGCGCCACCTTTATACAGGCGTACAACAGGCTCGCAGAGCAGGATGTAGGGAATTAACCGGTTTTTCGCTGCAAGAATAACCGATTACACTATTGTTTTCTGCTGACCGGCTGTTTTATTTTTTCCACTGTCTGATCAAGCCAGCTGCGGTCAGGTGCCAGATATACATCCGGACGGATTCCCCTGCCTTCATATTGCAGGTATCTCCGCCAGTGATCTTTCAGGTCTGAAAAGTATACCCTGAACATTTTTGAAGGCACCTCTTTATCCTCACTGTGGTTTCTTCCGTAGGTAATCATTCCTCTCGTATCATCTCCCAGGAGCGTAACATTGGACAGCATCTTTAACTTTATTGCCAACTGTTCTGCATTACTGACGGTATAGAAGTTGACCAGGACGTAGATATGTCCTTTATATTTTTTCAGCAGCCGATAAAACTGCCCGGAGCTTTTATCTCCGCCACCGCTGTTATTCCTTAAATCGATAACCAGGTTCTTCGAGTTCAGGCTGTCAGCGATCCGGTTAAAAAAGGCGGTAGCTTCCCTGATTCCTTCATCGGAGGAGCTGAAGCTTCCCAGCCTGATATAGGTGATATCTTCTTCCAGTTCTTCTATATGAAATTTCTTCCCGGGAAAATCTGCATCATAGAAACCGGTTTTATCTTTTTCTTTATGCCACTTGTTAGTCTTGAATTCTCCATCATAAAAATAATCTATCCCTGATACCAGCTTCTTATCTATAAACCTTCCGGTGATCAGCCTGAACCTGTTACCTTCTGCCGGCAACAAATACAGAATAGTCTCCCCTCGTTGCCAGGAAGGTATGAGGGTTTCTAAAACAATACCTTCGAGCATATTGTCTTCTCTTTTCCTGATCGCAATCTTAAAATATTCACCATAGTGATAGATCCCTTCATAATCGTCGACCGGCTTCCGGGCTAATGCCTTCTCCAGGCTATCCAGGTCCATACCTGTTTCCGGATAAAAGTTGTACTCCGGTGAATTCCTGATGCCTGCCAGAAATTGAGGATCCTTCAGGTTCTCGTAGGAAAAGCTTTCCGTATTTCCATAAATGTCGTTATGATAATCTTTTACCTGATCAACCAATTCATACAGCTTAATATAATGCTCTATTATGCTCAGACCGGTGCCTGTATACAGTCTTTTCAGCTCCTGGTATTTGGCTTCCGCCTTTATCCTGTTCTTCGCCTGTGTCCGGTAAGAGGCTGTTTTAGTCAACTGCTCATAAACAAAATCCAGGTCATCTATAAAAACTGATCTCTCAGCCTGCTGTCCTGAAACAGGTATGCTGAACAATAAGGTGAATAGGAAGGTGAATAGGATTCCCAGGTATCTTTTTTGCATCATCTGAAATTTAATCAACGGGCCGGAACGCACAGTGTTCCAACACGGTACCCGGCAAAATGTTTAACAGCTTCTCAACAGTTCTGCCTTTTCATCCAAAATGATACAGAAAAATCTTTTAATAACCTTCCACGGTCAATTTATTTCAACAGATCTCAGAGAGCGGTGCCAAATTTCACAGATGGCTTCTCCGGTAAAGGGAAAAACGGATAAGAGAAATCCCTGTGAATAGTAATGACTCCGGCCGAATCGGCGACATACCAGTAAAAAGATGATTCACAGGCTTTTGTCTCATGAGGAAGTTGCAGATGGCTTTCAGTAAAATATTCCTCCATTCCATTGTAAACCAGGAAAGTATTATTGTCTTTCCGCAGATAAAACAACGGATTTTTCTCTTTCAACTGCAGTGGTATATTGCTCACCGTTCTGAAAGTAAGAATAGTATAATCGACCCTTTGCCTGTCAATATAGATCTCACTGTAACAACCATCCAGCCGGTTTTCGGCGATATATACATTGATCAGAGAGTCCAGCATTGCCGAAGCTTCTATCTGCGTAGCCGTCACCAGACTGGACGGCTCTTTAAACATACCTTTACTGACAACGGCGATCAGGATGGAAGATATCATCATCAGGTATTCTTTGGTCATGGGGAGCATTTCCCTCATTAACGCCGGTTGTTTACAAAATCATATGTGAAGGATACATCAATTATCGGTGTGTTACCTTTCAAAATAAAGGCAGTTACAACGATTTGATGTAGATGAAGATGGTGTAGTCAGTTGTGTATACCTTTCAAAATAAAGGCAGTTACAACAGACATAGAAGAAATTCCTGCAGAACTGGAGTTGTGTATACCTTTCAAAATAAAGGCAGTTACAACGGTGATCCTGTTGGGAGAACAGATCGCTAAGTTGTGTATACCTTTCAAAATAAAGGCAGTTACAACTTCAGCAAACCAATAGCGCATCTCAGGCTGGTTGTGTATACCTTTCAAAATAAAGGCAGTTACAACCGTGTATTGTTGATGACTCATTCATGCTGCGTTGTGTATACCTTTCAAAATAAAGGCAGTTACAACAGAATGGCAGAAGCAACGATAACACCAGCAGTTGTGTATACCTTTCAAAATAAAGGCAGTTACAACAGGCAATCATCTTGATGGTAAAGTTTTATAGTTGTGTATACCTTTCAAAATAAAGGCAGTTACAACGTATGCAACGTATACCACAGGCTATCGAAAGTTGTGTATACCTTTCAAAATAAAGGCAGTTACAACGTAAAATCGTGAAAGCCTTGTATTCCGGCAGGTATAGCTGTTCTGGAACTCCCAAAAATCAGCAGATATCTTTAAATCACTACGTCAAAGATCCGTTTTTTCATTCCTATCTCTTTGCCAGCAGCTTAGTTGCTATCAATGTATTGACAATAGTTATGTAGGCGGACACAATCTGCTTAATATTTGTCTGTGTACTATCCGGTTGTCCGACAAAAGTATCCATTACTGCTTTATCGGGGAACTGATTATGAGACAATTTGTTCCTTACCTCTATGCAGAACGCTCTTTCTTCCCGGGTCAATATACCGTAATCAGCCAACCAATCCAGATATGGTTTATGCTGGATATTCGTACCGGATGTCGCTTTCAGGTTATTCAATTCCTCTTCAGACATTACAGCAATTATTTGTTTCTCAAGCTCAAAAACAGTTTTGAATACCTGTTCCTTATATCTTTCATAGTCTGACAATTCTTTCCTCAATATCTCATAAGGTATGATATCCGAATCAAAGTATTGAAACAACCCGGATAATCGCCTGTCTGAAAGCAATTTCCTGAAGATGGAAAAGTCCTTCCGCTTACAAGTATGGGTAATTGTCTTACTATGAATTATTTCTGACAGATCTACAGGCGTATTCAATGGGTTTTGCGGAGCCTGCGGTGAAACAGCATTTAAAGAGAAATCCAGATCTCTGCCTATCATATCCTTCAACATCAATAGGATGATCCTGTCCTTTGCCTGGTAAAAACGGATTTGTTTCTCGTTCTCATCTATCGCTTTCTTAAATAAACGTCTTACCTGGTTTAGTTGAATTCTCTTGTCCATCTTCTTTCTGATCCTGAATGACTGATTCATCGCCTCCTGGTAATGTTCACTGAATTTGCGACTGCTCAGCGGATCAAAGGCTACCCTTACTTCATAAGGTGTGTCTTTAAAAAGGATATATTCTCTCTTGTCATTGTAAAAAGGTTGGGTATCATTTCTCAGCAAAGACAGAAGTTTGGAAAAGTTATACTTCTTTCCACTATCCTCCTTAATACCAACCTTTTCTTTCAGTAACATTACCAGTTGCTCATCAAAGAGATTGGTTGGAAGATCTACCGCTTTAGGATTAGGATTATGCTCACTACCCTGTACTACGGTACTTAACCAGGTATCCAAGTCTGATCTGTCTTCATTGAATCTCAAATAGGTGACAGGTACCAGAGAAGAATCTTCAGGCAATTTTATAACGGTCTCATCCTTGCCGGTCTTTTTATTTTCCTGAATCGTATAAAAAGTGTTGTATAGCCAATTGTCCTGTATTGCTTTTGTCCTGTGCTTTCCGTATTTGTTACTGCCATGCGTTCTTTCCTTCACACCTTTAAATTCCAGATAAATCTTATACAGGTCCTTTATTTTTCTAATACGATCAAAATTGATATTCCCCAGGAAAGGATGACCTTTCTTCTTATCAAACAAGCCCAGCTCCCTGGAGCAGACATCCAGGAAAAGTCTTTTCTTGTCCGGATCAGCATATAAAGCCAGCGAGGACTGCAATATGTCATAGTAGAAGGAAGTGATCTTGTCTTTTATTCCCCGGTCCAAAACCAGATCTACAATATCCCTGGCAAGATAGCTAGCCATCTCTCCTATCCTGGGTCCTTTACCTTTTCCAAGATCTTTCAGGCGTTTTTTGCATACTTTTCGCTCCGCCTTGATCCTGTTCTGAAAGGTTGTTTCCTTCCTAACTATCCTGATATCCAACCAATAATCCAATATCCTGGCCGGAATCTGCCTGACATTCAGGTCATATTCAGCCAATAATTGATTAACCACTTTTTTTCTTTTATTTACTTCCCGTACGTATTTCGCATATCGAAGAGATCTCCTTTTTACATTCAATTTTTTAAGTTCATTAGCATCTCTTGTTACAGCCAATCTCATCTCTACTTCTTCAATCTCAGCATCCAGATCCGCAGGTTGAACAACCGATAGTTTTTCATCAAAACAGAATCTGTATAAGGCCCCGTCGAATGAAAGCTGCCTTTTAATGTCACGTATAAATGTTTCATTCAGTATATGCCTGATATTTTTTTCCAGGAAAGCATCTATTATGGCCGATGCACTGCCTTTGTCCAGTACTTCCAGCAATGCTACCTTAGGTAATTCATGTATGCTCAGAAAAGCATCAGCCTGCAGAGGGCGGTAAAGCATACTGCTATACTTCCTGTTTTTATGAGAAAGTATACCGATCTTATTATTAGCTATATGATAGAAAGGTGCATACTGGGTAAAATATTCTATATCATCTCCTTTGAATAATTCGCAAAACATTCTTTCCAGAACGATACGATCTCTGGCATCTTCTCCCAGATATGTTTTGAGTTGACCAAAAGTCGTCATATCCCTGATAATGCTTCTGTTGTTCTCTTCAGGTAATGCGCCCAGTAAGGGTTTCTTATAACCTCTTATTTTAGACTTACCTAATAATATATGAAAGCTAAACTTAAATGAATCCGACTGGTCCAAGTATTTTAAAGCAAATTCCGGAAAACGGTCTTTACTCCTTTTTTTTGAGGAGATGGCTTGTATGTATTCTTCATATCGATATTCTTCTACATCATCGCTCATGCTATTTTCTATAATACTACTTTTAACCAATTCTGACAAATCAGGCAGGAATTGCTTTCTACCTTCCTCCGACAGAGCCTGGAATAGCTCTTTAGGTGCCCGGTTCAGGTAATTAAGAATATCCAGTTGCTGTGCCTGGTCCGGATTTTCACTGATAAATTTATCATGTGGAAGCTTAATACAGAGTACACTGAATACTTCCCGGGTAGCTAAAAAATCAAAAGTGGTAGTGTTCTTAAATCCGCTTACCTTATTAAAAAGGTGAAATGCATTTTCCTTGTCCAAAAACAAACTGATGAAAAATATAAGACCCCTGGCACTGATCTCACAACGATCATTGAAAAGTTGGGGAAGGATCTCTTTCTCCACAAAACGGAAACTACTTCCGGGTAAAACACCCCGGAACCGCTGCTCAGCAGATAAAACAGCCAACGAAAATATATCTTTGATATGATCAGCAAAATCAGTATGTACTTTTACCTTTCTTTCAGATAAGGTTTCAGAAGAGTAATAGTGGGAATAATTATTCCTGAAACTATTGATCTCTGAAAACAGTACTTTTAAAATCGATGTCCATTCAGAAATATTCAGTTCTTTTTCAGGTAGCTGATCATCCAGAATATCCGTTGAAAACATTTTTGCCAAAGGAAGGAAACGTACAAGATTTACATAAATCAGGTTAACATTCTGTTTCTCAATAAAATCCTTTTTCACAAGAAAACTATCTGCGATCTGTTCTTCCTTGCACAATTTTCTCTCCGGCTTAAGCTTTCTGCCGATTTCATTAGAGATAAGATAAATATTGTGTCTCGCAATGTTCAGGTAAGCACCAAAATACCAGGGTGTCGCTTCAAGCGTGTAATGGATCCTTTGCTCAGTATTATTTTCTTTCATTTCTTCTACATTGAGGGTAAAGGATACCTTGCGGCACCTTCAATGGTATAAGTTATGAAAATTAATAATCAGTTTTTCAATACTTAATGACTTTACAAGTCTAATATTAGTAGTTATATCAACTAATAAAGATGTAAGAGAAAAATCAGATAAATATTAATCCAAAAGCACCTGATTAATTCCTCAGGTAATAAGTCATTTTCAGTAAGAAATATCTTTGGAGGACCTTGGTCCGGCTGTCTTCTACGTATGCATCCGTCACTGTGCGGGAAATACTATTATTACTGCTGAGGATATCATTTACGGAGAGACCGATCTCCAGTTGTTCTTTGGACAATAAAAGGTAGCTGAGTCCGGCATTCCATAAAATAACAGGGCTTATGGACTCGCCCCATCCCATATAGTGCGTCAGGTTCAGATCTGTATACAGGTTCAACCGCCTGAAGGGAACAGCTTTCACCTGCGCCAGCGCCTTTCCTGTATAATAGGTTTGCTGTTCACTCTGTATCTCATAGGCAGCAATAGTATATCCTGCATTATATCCCATTCTGAAATCTATATTTTTGCTGATGTTGCTGTTCACGGCAAAATCCAGGCTCCACTGATGACTGGTCGTTCTGTTCAACACCTCGTTCACCAGGGAAGGTGTTTTGGCAAACTGGTAAGACAAGGTCCAGCTCAGATTGGATTTAATCGCATAGAAAGGCATACTGTAGTTCATAAAGCTTCTCACTGAGTATTGACGCCCGAGATTGACCGGACGGGTCAGCGAACTTCCCTGAGTCAAAAGATAAACGCCGTCGATCCAGGTATCTTCTTCGGCAGTAAAAGTGCTGTTGCCGATATAATTGTCGGTCATGCCGGCCATCAGTCCCCAGAAAAAGATATGTGTATAGGCAGCATTGGTATTCCGGAATCCCGCCATTATATTATGCGAATACTGACGCTCCAATGCTGCATTGCCCGTTGAAACACTTAAAGGTTGTTCCGTATTCAGCACCTCCAGCAATTGAGAAGCACCGGGTAAAGATGTCCTGGTATCATACCTGAAATGAATAAATTGTCTTTTACTTTTCGTATAAAAGATATCCAGCTGTGGCAACACATCGAAATAATCCTTGTTTTCCGGGTCAGCCCGCTGGGTTTGTCCCTGACGGATGTGCTGTACCTGCACTCCCGAGGTTAAATTCCATCCGGACCGGGACCACCTGTAGAATGTCCCGGCCTTATGGGTCCATAAGGAATATTCCAGCGTATTGGATAACAGCTCCTCATTATCAACACCTTCTACCTGCCTGGAAACCTTACTCGTGGTATGAGCAGGCTGATAGGAAAACTGCAGCATCCCGTTTTTTCCCGCCGGCTCCGTATAATTCAAACTGGCTGACAGCTGAAGCTGATCGTTACCGGTTCCGATCCGCTGTTCACCGGTTCCTGTGCCTGAAAGATCGGTTTCAATTGTTTTAGCACCTTCTTTACCGGATAATTCGGCTTTAGCTTCTGCGGAGAAAGTTCTGCCCTTTTTTGCCAGCTGATGCCGGTAAAGCACCGGTAAAGTAAGCTGGTAACCGCTTTGCTGAGCTGTCGAGGTGTTGGCCTGACTGCTGATGATATTGCCGGAAACATCCTTGACAACAGCTGTACTAACGGCTTCCTGCTGATAGTCCTGTAAGATCACTGCCGGTGTTATTAAAACAGATCGCTGGCTATCTATTTTAATATCCATCTTCAAGTTTCCCCGATGATTCTGGTTCACGCCCTCTGAAGTATTCTGCTGATCTGAAGTCTGGCTGACCGTATCACTCAACCAGTATAATTTACCGGTCTGATTATCAGTTGTATTGCGCGTATTGTTATAAAAATAGCTGCCCGTTACTTCAGCCCGCTTCGCTTTACCCCACACATCCGAATAATTAACCCCTGCTGCATGAGACCGGTTGATACCATTTTGCTCTGTGACCAATCCGTTACCGGTGTTTCCCATACCTGGTGGCGGTCCGCTCATTCCTCCTCTGTTCTGGCTACTGCCTTGTCCCTGGCTGCTACCGGATGAGGTCATACCCACCAGATCAGCTGCAGAGAAATTCTGCTGATTGATATTGTTGCTGAGCCCGATAAAAGAGATCCTCCGCTGTCCTTTGAAAATATGAATGTCGCCTCCTCCCAGATACCGCTTATCCAATCCTGCTCCTGCGTAGAGCTTACCGAATATGCCTGCAGATTTAGAAGATTTTGTCCGGATATTAATCGCTTTCTCCGTATTACCGTCCCTGAAACCTGTAAATGCCGCCTGATCGCTCTGCTTGTCATAGACCTGCACTTTATCTATCATATCTGCCGGGAGATTTTTGATCGCCATATTCGGATCCTCTCCAAAGAAAGGTTTACCGTCTACATATACGGCTGTTACCTCTTCTCCGTGCGCAGTGATTTTTCCCCCGGAGATACTGATCCCGGGAATCTTTGCCAGCACATCTTCCGCGACCGCATTTTGGTGTACCTGATAAGAGGCTGCGTCGTATTCCAGCGTATCTCCATTAACTTTAACAACCGGTTTCTCTCCTTTGATCACTACTTCTCCCACGGAACGGATGCTTTCTGAAAGCACTATCGTATCTCCGCTGATGATCCTGCCCAGATAGGGTTCATAGCCCAGGTAGCTGATCTTCAGCAGCACTGCATCTTCTCTTGCCGGCAATCTGAAGCGGCCTGCTATGTCCGTGATCGTCCCAGTGATCTGTATGGAATCCTTATTCAGCAATACGACATTGGCTCCGATCAGCGGTTCTTTGCTTTCATCTGTTACCCAACCTTTGAGTACAGCATCCTCCTGTACCTGTGATACACCCGCCAGGAGCAGGTATATCAGGCATCCAACCCAATATCTCAACATAAGAACAGCTTATTGTGTAGCGAGCTTCAGTTTAAATGAGATGATCTGTGCTCCCATTGTTTTGCTGATTTCCTGTACATCTCCTCCCGGGAATCCTCCGGGTGGCGGTCCTTGCATACCGCCGCCAAATCCTCCGCCTGACGGAGGGCCATTAAAACCTCCGGGCGGAGGAAAACCACCACCTCCGCCCGGAAGCAAGCCACTACCTGCATCAGGCATCTCCATAGCATGCAATACTATGCGAAACGCCGTCCCTTTGTCCTTCACAAGAACACCACTACCGTTATCTATAGCGGAAAAGGGTATTTTCAGCTCCCACTGTAAAATACCTGCCTCTGACCAGTCCATGGCCAATTCTATTCCACTCTCTGTATCTTTTAAATCTACCCGGCCGGAGCGGACCGGGGCTGCAAAGCCCTGCAGATTCATTTGTGTCTGTATGCTTTGGATGATCTGCCGCTCAAAATCCCTGTCTGGCCGGAAAGGTTGCCCTGTACGAGAAGTATCCGGTCGCGGCCGCTCAGGCAAAAGACCTTTCAATTGCTCTTCTGTAACAGATAATTTCAGCGGATAAGTTACCGTGACCGGGTAGCTTTTACCGCCTGAAGGATCTATGGAAAAAGAAATCCCGGACATAGCCACTTTTTTCTGAAGCATCCGATCCGCTATACTGATCGCCACATATAATGCCTGATCATCATTGGCGACCTGGTACCTGATCCCGGTCACTTTGTCCTGCATTTTCAACACAGGCCAATCTTCCAGTTGCCCATCTATATTTAAAGGGGCCGTTAAGCGGTCAGCATCCGTAATTTTTGCATTCTTCGCCCCGATAAAACAACCGGCTGCCAGCCCCAGCATGATCATTGAATATATTCCCGGTCTCTTCATACCTGTTCTTCTTAATATCTGTATACAAATATCTTTTTACAGATTTATTCTGACCTGTGAAGTAGGTAAAAGCCCGGAAAGTGTAGACAAAAGCTGTTTAAAAAGGCAAATAGGTTCAATAACCTAATATTTTCTGAAGCGCATGTTCATACAGGTCGCTCATCGGTATATCCACTTCGCCGATCCGGACCTTACTCTTAGTGACGGCATCGACCTTATTTACCGATATGATGAAAGACCGGTGCACCCTGACGAATTTATCCGGATCCAGCTTTTCTTCCATCGCTTTCAGGTTCAGTCTCGTCAATACCGGCCGGGAAGATCTGGCGGTAAAGATCTTTACGTAATCCCGTAGCCCTTCGATATAAGTGATATCCTCCATCATAATTTTCACCTGCTGATAATCAGCATGTACAAAGATGAAATCAGCCGGAGGCGTTGCTATATTCTGTGTGGAAGCAAACCACTCCTGTGCTTTTGTGGCAGCCTGCAGGAATTCCTCATAGTCAAAAGGCTTCAGAAGATAATCCAGAGCACTTACCTTATATCCGTCTAAGGCATAATCGCTGAAAGCCGTCGTAAAGATGACTTTGATGTATTTAGGCAGGATACGGGAAAGTTCCAGGCCGGTCAGATCAGGCATCTGGATGTCCAGGAAGATCAGGCTGACCTTGTGCGTATCGATCATTTTGATGGCCTCTACCGCGCTTGTACATTTACCTTTGAGTGACAGGAAAGGTGTCCTGAGCACATAGCTTTCTACAAGATCCAGCGCCAAAGGCTCATCATCCACGATCAGGCATGCTATTTTATCCATCTGGCCGTTTTTATCTGATATCAATCATTAAGTCTGTAATATACTTACCTTCCACTTCTCTGATCTCCAGGCTATATTTACCCGGGTATAGCAGATCCAGTCTTTTCTTCAGATTGACCAGCCCGATCCCTGAACCGCTCCGGTCTTCTTCTCCTTTGGCAAAGTTTATGTTTTCCGAATGGAACCTGATCTCACTCTCTTCTAATGTGATCCTGAAATAAATCTCTGACTCCCGGGCCGCAGATATGCCGTGCTTGAAGGCATTTTCAATTAAGGCAATAAATATTAAAGGAGCAATCCGGACATCGGGAATTTCGGCCGGAAAATCAGTGATCACTTTATTTCCATGAGCCAGCCTCAGCTCCATCAGGCTGATGTATTGTTGCAGGAAATGTATTTCTTCTCTCAGCGAAACTTCCCTGGTATCCGTTTCATAGAGCATATAACGCATGAGCTTGCTCAGCGAATGGATCGATTTTTTAGCCAATTGCGGACTGATATCCACCAATGAATAGATGTTATTCAGCGAATTGAAGAAAAAATGAGGTTGCAACTGGTATTTAAGATGTTGCAGCTCCGCGTCCAGGTGATCCCTTTGTGCCTGGATATTCTTCTGCTCTGTCAGCAACCATTTTTCGGCCAGTTTAAGGGCAACAGCAAATATGACCGGTAAGACAGATGCAAGCGTATCAATATAAAAGATCCACCCCATCGGCGGCCCAGGTCCTTTGCGCTTCATCACAGACGGCGGAAACCCTCCCGGCGGTATTGGCATAGCATCCGGAGGTGGAGGCGGCTTCAGTCCTTCTCCACCGGGAAATACCCGGTTCTGCATTATCCACTCTCTCACTTCATGATTCAGCCAGTTGACCAATACGATCAAAACAATATTGATCAATATAAAATAAGCCCAATGCCGCCGGTTGAAAAGCCGGTCAAATAATACAAAGTAATTTAGATAGAATATAATAGCATAACCTAACAGATGGAGCCATGCAATGTGCAGCATGTGGTTTAAAGCGATATCCCCTCTCAATAAAATATAGGGCAATATGAACAATATGGTCCATACGCTCAGGTGTATGAGCGGCAAACTCCACTTATAATCCGGCCGTTGGTCTATCACTTTACAAATATGCAGCTGCATCAGCATTATCAGATCATAAAATAGATCAACCGGTAAAATATCACGTCAGGTCTGTGATAAATGCCGACCAGAATAAAAAAGCCCTGCCGGGAAGACAGGGCTATATTATGCCAGATGAAAGATTTCGTTAGAACGGAAGATCGTCATCTATGTCATTGCCGGCAGAAGATGCCGGTGCAGAATAAGTCTGTTGTGGTGGTGCCGGTGCCGACTGCGGTGCGTTATAAGCTGGTGCAGGACCTGCTGCAGGTGCCCCGTCTCCGGCTTCAATTCTCCAGGCACGGAGATCAGTATACCATCGCTCATTATATTCTCTTGATGCCACATCAAAAGAAACTTTTACTCTGCTGCCTTCCTGAAACCTGGACAGATCGTCTACACGCTGCGCCCATGCGGAAAAACATACTTTTTTAGGGTATTGTTCCTCTGTCTGAATGACAAAATCCTGCTTCTGCCATGTTCCATTCGCTCCTGATCCGCTTTGAAGTGCCAACTTCTTGATTAGTATACCAGTGATATCCATATTAATTGTTTTTATTATTGTCGAGCCACGAATATAACGCTTCTATTTGTTTTTGATGGTGCCGGAAGTGGTCAATTACGAAACCTATCGTCTGATTCATGCTCAGCCATCCCACAAACGGATGTTTAAAAACCAGCCGGTCATTCGATGCCTGCGGGAAAGATCTGACAATGCTGAATAATTCGTCCGTTGATCTTTTCCAGGCAGCTTCTACCGATTCCAGCGAAGAAATATTGTCCGGCTGTCCGAGTAATTTGGGCGCTTTGAACTTCTTGTCAGAGCGCAAGGCCAGCTTGAGCATGATATAGCTGAAAAAGTGCTTTAATCCCGACTTTTCCAGTTCCGTAATCTTCGGAACCTGTTTCTTCAGCACCGTGACGACTCCATCCTGCACATAGCAAAGATGCAGCAGTACCTGCTGTAAAGACCAGGCTTCTTCAGAAGGTTTTAGATGGAACTGCAGGTCCGAATATCTTTTTGCTTCCGCAAACCGGGTTTGCATATCCTTATTCAAGGAATCCACCTGTTTTTCCAGACTATTCATCGCATCAATTTATGACTAAAAAAGAAAAAACGAGCACTTTGAGGAAAGGCAGAACAAAAAATAGTCTTAAAATTCTGCTGCCATTCAGGTAAAGTTTTGCGGTAAAAAATATTCTACATATATTATTGGATAAACATTTAAGTAAGAATAAGTTTACACTATTTAGTCTATAACTGTAATAGATTTGTCAACTAAGCGTCTATATTTGCAACCAAATCTCAATGAATGTCTGAGAACAACCAAAAAATTGACTTCGGAAAACTTTTCAGATGGTACGGTGTAGTGTTATCTGCACTGGTCATCGTCTCACTTGGAGCATACTTTGCGCTGGATCTTTTACCTGACGGTAGTGGCGGAAGATTAAAAGCAACTATCCTGGAAACCATTTCCGGCAACAAGCTATATGTTTTTATCGGGGTCGGTTTTGCAGCTCAGATGATCGATGGTGCATTGGGAATGGCCTACGGAGTCAGTTCCACCTCTTTCCTGATGGCTACCGGCGTACAGCCAAAGCTGGCCAGCGCCGCCGTACACGTAGCAGAGATCTTTACCACCGGGGTATCCGGTCTGTCCCATCTCAAAATGGGAAACATTGATAAGAAATTATTTCTCAGCCTCCTGATACCGGGTGCTGCGGGTGCTGCTACCGGGGCTTACCTGCTGAGCAACTTTGATGGTAATATCATCAAACCTTTTGTTTCTGCTTATTTGCTGCTGATGGGTATTTATATCATCATGAAAGCTTTCAAAGAGCGGATCCATGTGAATGAAAGCAACAGCGGCGGCACAAGCATTCTCGCACTGATCGGCGGCTTTGTTGATGCCTGCGGCGGCGGCGGCTGGGGTCCTGTTGTAACCACGACACTGATCGGTTCGGGTAAGCATCCACGCAAAGTGATCGGTTCCGTCAATGCTGCAGAATTTCTGATTACCCTTACAGCTTCTACTGTTTTTGTCCTGAATATCAACGAGATCACAGATATGTTTGCCGTTATAGCCGGTCTCATCGTAGGAGGTGCTTTGGCGGCTCCTTTAGGCGCTTTCATTACCAGGTATATTCCTGTGAGAGTAGCAATGACGATGGTCGGCTCACTGATCATATTCCTCAGCTGTCTCACCTTGTACAAGGTGTTTTTTACCTAAACGCCCGGCCCCAGGTTATCACAGACGATATTCTTCTGCTAATTCTTTAAGGGTATAAAAACAGTACCGGTCTTCATAATACCCGGTAAATAGTTATTACACTAGTTGAATCAACTGCTACCTGTTAGTCTAAAGATTAGGCGGAAATAATTTCCCGTTTCCACCCTGCTTAAGAAACTTTTACAGAACAGCTTCAGGCAGTACGTATGGCATGACGATAGGTTTAAGTCGTCTCACCTTATACAAGATTTCTTTCATCTAAATGTTCCGCCATTGTCCGGATAGTTTGATGCTATTCAGCTGATGTTCTAAAGGTTTAAAAACGATACCGGTTCATCGCAATACCCAGTGAAACAGTTATTACAACAGTTGAATTAACTTCTAGTTGTTGCTATAAGATTAATCGGAAATCATTTCACGTTTCCATCCTGCTTAAAAAAAATGTACGTAACAGCATCAGGCAGTTACGTACAGTATCATGGATATATTTGAAAGTATTACTTGATAAATACCTTGGTTGTTCCGTAGACACCTTCGTCGTTGGAAATATGGATCAGGTATAACCCGGTAGGCTGATCAATAGTAAATTGCCGATTATTGCTGATATTCTGCTCCTCATATAACAACTGGCCTACTGAATTATAGATCCTGCAATTCATACCGCGCAGCGCCGGGTTATATCTCAGTGTAAAGGTTCCTTCTGAAGGATTGGGAGCTACATCCAGGTCTGTCATAAGACGCTCTCTGTCATTAATACCTGTAGCTGTTTCTGTCTTAAATCTCCAGTCCGTTGTCTTGGTATAACCTTTAAAAAGATTACCCGCTTTATCTTTCACTGCGGTATTGTCTACCAGCACGTAATAGTTGGTATTCGATGACAGCTTAGAAGGGATTTTTACGGTCATTACATTTCCGCTGATCGTTACGTTACTGCCTGTAACCGGTATAGTAGCATGGGTAGCACCTGCGCTCGTTTTGACAGTGATATTACCTGTTCCTTTGACTATATCTTCTGTAAAGGTGAGCACCAGCTTAGCATCCAGCGCTACTGATGTCTGGTTATTAGCCGGTGACAATGTCAATATATCAGGGCTATAGGTATCGGTTGCCGAACAGGTCGCAGCACTAACGGCTTTCATCGTTGCCCTGGAGCAAACAGATTCTGTAGTGCTGTAATCCATGATATATTTGGCAGCTTTAAGGTTGTTGCTGTTCAGCGTCCTTCTGTGATTACCCGATGCAATGGCATAATGCATTACATCCGTTCCGTCAATCACGTGATTGAGACAGTGCGCGTGCCCCAGCTCGTGTAAGGAAACGGATTCGAAATCACTGCCTGAGAAAGTTGTATTGGTAGTGAAGTTCCAAGTATACCGGGTAGAAAAGATAAGGTCCAGTTCTATTACGGACCAGTTTCCGCCACATCCTGAAAAGAAGAGGGATGTTCTGCCCAGAACACCGGAAGGCAAAGGTTCATCATCATCAAAAGATACAATGTTTTTATTATCGCGTCCACCCACACCCAGCGTGGTCGTAGCAGAAGAAATCTCGAAGTTGACAGATGAATTACAGCGCCAGGTCGTTAAAGCTCTCTGGAACGCTTCTTTGGCAGGTGTGCTCATATTCTCGTTGAACAGGAAAAGATATCCTTTGCTGTCATTGACTCCCGACAAAAATACTTTCCGCAGGATACCTGAGCTGATGATACTCTGGACAGCATAAGGAACGGTCAGACTGGTTGCAGAAGTCTGTCTTATGCTATCTACTTCAACATGTATTTTACCAGTACCCGCGTATTCCGGCAAATAAACAACGATCTCCGTATCCGACCAGGACACATACTGGGACGCTTCCTGCATCATCGTATAGGCATTGGATGAATTGGCATTGGCAAATCCAACCCTGCTGTTGCCCCTGGTATTTCCAAAACCGGTTCCGCGGATAGTCAAAGGTTCGCCGGTTCCCGCATTGATCGTCTGCGGTGAAAAAGAGGTGATCGCATGAGCAGCCTGCTTTTGATTGGTCTGTTCCCTGGATACTGACGGCTGATAAGCCGCATCGATGACGCGCATGCGCTGTCCTGTCAGTCTTTCCATTTCCGGGTACAGCCCGGATGCTATATGGTCATAGGTATCGAATACCCCTGAGGCTTCCCCGGAAACAACATCATATTTTACAAATCCCTGTGTAGCCGCAACAGCAGTGTACACTATACTGCGCTGTCTCCCGGATTGCAGCCGGTCACTTACCGGTTTTAATATAAATACACCTTCGTCTCCTTTGGTCAACCGGAGCGTATTGGTCACTACCTGCAGGATATCATCAACGACACCTCCTTCTGTAACCACTTCCACTTCCTCAGCCTGTAAGGTACCTTTGAAAACCTTGTATACTTCGACAATATTGCTTGTATAGATATTGTTTTGCGCTTCATCCCAGTAAGAAAACTGGCGGACAACCTTACCCTCCACAACCAGGGAAGATTCATTTACCCGGTCTTGCAGATCAACCGGAACAACGGTGCAGGCAGCCTCCACTTTAACGATAGAAAAGAACAATACCAGCAACAGGACAAATTTGGACATACTCATAATTCGGATCATAAGGGGAGCAATATTAATATTAATTATTTTACTTATTAATATTTTCACTCAATCCAATCAGAGTTAATCATTTAATAACAAAAAATGCTCATATGATACCTTGATAGCGGGATCAGCGGAAGGAATATTATACTTATTTACCGGTATTGAACTCAGGAGAAAAGCAAATAAGCCAGCAGCAGCGTGATGAGTATATTGAAGCCCTGTGCCAGCAAAAAGGCTAACAATGGCTTCCTGCTGTCAGCATTAAAGATGTCTGAAAACCGGGTCTCAAGCCCGATGCTGGTGAATGCCAGTACAAACCAGAGATTCTGGGCAGTTTTCAGGCTGCCTTTTACATCTGCCAAGGTTTGTGAAGAGATCACAAATGAAAACAACAAAGAAGCCAGCAGGAAACCGAGGATGAACTTGGGGAACCGCTCCCAGATAGAATTCAGAGAAGGACGCTCATCTGTCGTGGTTTGCGTATATGACCAGTAAACACTGATGCCCAGGGCAGCTATACCCAGCAGTACATTCTGTGAAAATTTCACTATGGTGCTGATCTTTAAGGCTTCTTCTCCGACTAATGTTCCTGAAGCGACCACCGCACCTGTTGTATCTATACTACCGCCCAGCCAGGCGCCTGTAACAGCTTCCGGCAAGCCCAGATATCCCGCAATAGCCGGCATGAAGATCATCATAGGAATAGCTGTCACCAGCACCAGAGAGATCACAAAAGAAAGTTTCCTGTTATCTCCCTGGATCGCTCCTGCAGTAGCAATAGCCGCTGAAACGCCACAAATAGACACCGCGCTGGAAAGCATCAGACTAAGCTCTTTATCCAGCCTGAGCCATCTGCAGATCCAGAATGAAAAATACCAGACTGAAACGACCACTATCACGGATTGCAGCACTCCTAGCAGGCCTGCTTTCAATATATCGGAAAAGATAATGCTGGTACCGAGGATCACCAGACCCACTTTTACCATCAGCTCACTGTTGAGCGTTGATTTAAACCATGCCGGCAACCGGAACAGGTTATTGACCATCAACCCGATCACCAAGCTGAAGATCACTGCTTCCAGGTTCAGATCCCCGGCCCAGCGATGCCCGGCCAGGATCACAGCCACGTGGGTCAGCAAGAAAATAAAAGGGAAAGACAACAGCACTCCTTTCAAAGGTTTTCCCATGATTCTGTTTCCCAATAAGAAAACAAAGAAGGTCAAAAAGAAATGTATAAACAGCAAGTATAAATAATCTGTAGTCAATACCTGACCGGCAAGATCTCCCGGGGATGTCCAGTTCAGCTTAGCAGCCGGAACGGTCAAGCCCCACAAGATCAGTAATATGTTCAGAAAACCCAGGACAACAACGGTCCAGTCTTCCGATAACCGGAAAGTAACCGGCTTTGTTTCATTTGCGGCGGTTTGTGCAGAAGGCACCATAATGATCAGATTGAGATTTTAATGTTATAGATATCTTTCAATGCCCTTCTGGCTGCATAGAAACCACACATGCCGTGTACACCTCCACCGGGCGGTGTGGAAGAAGAACATATATATACCCCTCTGGTCGAAGTCCGGTAAGGTGAAGGACGCAGGGCCGGCCTTGTAAAGAGTTGCGTAATATTGATTACCCCACCATTGATATCTCCTCCGATATAATTGGGGTTATATGCTTCTACCTCACGCGTATCGGAGACAGTTCTGGCAACAATACGGTCCCGGAATCCCGGTGCAAAACGCTCTACCTGCTGCTCGATTTCCAGGGTCATATCCCTGTCCGAACCGTGCGGAACATGGCAATATCCCCACACCGGGTGGAGCTTATCCCTGGTCCTGGTGGCATCAAAGGAGGCCTGCTGAGCCAGCAAAACAAAAGGTTTTTCTACATACCGGCCTTTATAGGTATCATATTCGCTCCGGGCGATCTCTTCATAAGTATTACCCAGGTGAACGGTTCCTGCCCGCCGGCATTGTTCATTCGTAAACGGAACTTCACCATCCAATATCCAGTCAACTTTGAAAATGCCCATCCCATAACGATACCTTTGCAGTTGCCGTTTATACAATCCGGAAAACCGGTGCCCGGATATTTCGAGGAGTTGCTTAGGAGTAACATCCAGGAGAACAATATCTGATTCCGGTAACTCATCAATATCTTTCACCATCCACCCAGTCTGTATTTCTCCACCCAGCGACTTAAAACAGGCTGCCAATGCCTGCGTCAGGCTACCCGCGCCACCTTTCGGCAGCGGCCATCCCTGTGCATGCGCAGCACCCAGTAAGACCAGGCCGATCGCTGCAGTAGCAATGCCATTGAAGGGATAGATCGCATGGGCAGCCACTCCACCCCACAAAGCTTTGCCCAGATCAGTATCAAATCTCCGTGAAATCGCATTGGCGGAACGGATCGCCTTCAATCCGAAAAGACCCATTTTCACCGGATGAGCCGGGATCTTCAGAGGAGATAAAACATCTTCTATCAGCAACGGGAAATCGTTGGCAATACCTGTGATCAGCTGTTTATAGTTGTGTGCATCTTCCTCCAGGGTATCGATGGTATCATAAATAGATTTTGCCAGGATGGCAGCCCGTCCATCCTCCAGGGGATGTGCTGCTGCATATTCAGGATAAATGAACTCCAGTCCATGCTCCGCCAACGGAAGCTGCCGGAAGAAAGGGGAAGCAGCAGCCAAAGGGTGGATAGCCGAGCATATATCATGGATAATCCCCGGCATTAACAGAGACCCGGAACGCACACCGCCGCCCAGCTCCTCTTTACCTTCTATCAGCAGTACAGAAAGTCCTGCCTGCTTCAATGCAATGGCGGCAGCCAGTCCGTTCGGCCCCGAACCTACCACTACAGCTTCATATGCTCTTCCCATCTTTGATACCATTCTGCTTTTTTAATCATACCTGCCGGCGCTGAGTGAACTCTCAGAAACAGCATATTTCCTGTCTACTTTATCCAGCACGATGTAAAGTGTTTCATTGTATTCATTATACCCGGTCAGGATCACCCGGTTTCCGTCCTGCGTGCTGTACTGCAATTTCATCTTAGGCCGTAAATAATCCTCCTCTCCCAGCCGCTTGTATTCTTTGATCCTTCTGTCAGAAATAGCCAGCGGATGTATTGCGGTAGCCTCGTCTTTAATATACCGGAGTGATGTTTCAGGGATCCAGTTATCCTCTGGCTTTTGTTTCTGCTTTCCGGCCCCTTCTTCAAAAGCTGCTTTGGCTCCTCTGATGCTTGCAGTATTTTTATCCCTCAGATATAATATGTGATGGACCGTATCAGCCTGGTAATGGAAGACCCTTCTTCCTCCTGCGACTCCTGAAACTTCAAAAGTTCGGTCAATATCTCTCATCGGATCCCCGCCGCCATTAGACAAGTCCAAGGATACCGGCTTATTGACCTTATAGCTCATAGAGGTCCATTTCTCAAAGATAACTTCCTGCCACCGTACCGTGTCTAAAGGTGAATAAGGTAATTCCCGGCCATTGATCTTAAATTCGGTAACGTTATAAAAACCTCTGAGCTCCCGGATACCGGAAACGGCAGGTTGCTTATAAGGATCGTACAGGAAATTAATGCCCTGGTAATAAAACAATACCGGGAGGAAAATAACAATGACGGCTGTTTTCAGCACCAGTCTCCCATATTTCTGCCAGGGTTTATCCAATGCAGGATAATAATGCACCGGTACGGTAAATTTTTCCTGGATGAACAGTCTGTACAGATTCCTGAAATCATACACCATCAGGAATGTGCCCAACAGTACAAAGTATCCCGCGTAAACATGCACACCGCCATCATAAGCCAGGTTGACAACCATAATGGTTCCCAAAGTGCCGACCAGCAAAGCGGCGCCGATAAATGTAGTCCGCCTGAAAAACAGCAAGGTCCCGGCCAGGATCTCTGCTACCCCGGTGAAAACCTGGAACCAGGGAACGATAGAAATGGACAACCAAAAGATCTTATGTCCGGTCAGGTCACCAAAATTGTTATTCAGCAGACTCTCAGACGGATAAGGCATCTGTGTAGGGAAAAACTTCGTGAATCCAAAAGCAATGATACCTACCGCAGCCCTGTAGCGGACAATCACCCGCAGCCAATAGTAGAGTTGGTTGTATTCTTTCCGGCCTCTGTCCAGGACACTCCAGAAAGTGGCGGCGACCAAAGCAAAGCCCAGGATAAATAACCAGTCAATGAATGCCTGGAATCCCCAGCGGTCTACTTTAATATCGAACCATTTCCTTACAAAAGAAGGATTGAAGCGGGCTATATCATAGAGATCTCTGTAATGCAGGTCAAAGATATTAATACCTAATGCTGTCTTATACCACTCTATATTTAAAGGGATACAGCAAATAATGAAGAAGATGAAAGCTGTCCTGAAAAGGTATTTTTCTCCGGCTGACCACGCTCTGCTCTGAGCCGTCTGTGCCTGTGCATATTCGTTCTGTGCCATGATCTTAAAAATTAGAGCGTTTGAGGCGTTCTTCTGCCTTCTTTAAATAAGTACTTTTTATCTATCCGTTCCAGCCTGGCTTTGATCTGTTGATTTCCGGAGATCCGGCCCTCTACCAGGATGGTATGATCATCCGGACGGGTATAGATCAATTCGAAAACATCTTCCGAATGATTAGGATTTTTGTTCGCCAGCTTTAGCACATTCGATCCCTGATCCCAGTCATACCAGTAGAAATGCCTCCTGATCACTCCACTCACATCATACAGCTTCTTCCTGTCTGCACCATTGACGATTTCAGTTTTCTGTTCAAAAAGCACGACCTCGCGATTAGACCTGATGCTAACGGTTGCCCACTCTTCAAATACAACCTGCTGCCATCTGACAGGATGAAGCGGATCATAAGGAATCGTATCACCGTTGAGCACGAAATCTCTGACATCATACACACCGGAGATGCCCGGCAAACCTTTTGCAACAGGTATATTATGCGGGTTTTCTTTTGCTCCGGCAGACACCTTAAAACCATATAATACGACAAATACCAATACGAAAGCACCTTTTAGTACCCATCTCAATTTTGCCACCACCGGGCTGAAAACAGGATGAAAGAGATTCGGAACCGTTGGTTTCTCCAGGCTTAAAAGACTAATGATCCTGCCCGCATCATAGAACAGGATGATCAAAACAAAAATGATCAGGTAGCTGCTGTATACATATTCCCCACCTTCATAAGCCAGGTTGGATAAGAAGATATTCCCCAGAAATGCGAACAAAATAGCCGCTCCGATAATAGCGGTCTTCCGGTGCAACAATAATATACCGGCTGTCAGCTCCACCCAACCCAGGAACTGCTCATAAACCGGGGCTGCACCCAGGCTAAGCGAGAACAGCTTCCAGTGTGTAAACTCTCCATATTGTGTATTGAGCTCACTCAGAACAGGAGCCGGCGACTGCAACAGAAATATCTTTAGCCAGGCATAAGCGATCACACCGGCAGCAAGCCGGTAACGGGCCGATACCCTCAGCCAGTAATACAATGTCCTGTAATCCAACCTGTCTTTGTCCAGGGCTGACCAGACCAGTGTTGCTATACCGGCTATACCGGCAACAAAGAATAAGTCGGCGAAGGACTCCGTTCCGGTCAGGAAACCGGGAAAATACCTGGCCAGGGTAAAGATATCTCCATAATACAGGTTACCCCAATCAATGGAAAATACCTTCTGGTAATAATGCCAGTCCAATGGGATGGCCAGCAACAGAACGAAGCTGAAAGCAAACCTGAAAGATACTTTTTGCAGCGTATTCCAGGCAGCCAGCTCAGATTTGCTGAGCTGGCCGGTGCTGATATCGTTAACAGGGATAGTAGTTGACATAAAGATATCTTTTATGTATTTCAATAATTTTTATTTTGCTCCAGGGACGGATCTATTTCTATCTCCTGGATCGGGATCGGCAGCACATATTTAGCCGGGTCAGTAACGTTCAGCACAGCTTCAGCTCTTCCTCTCCTGACCAGGTCGTACCACCTGTGTGGCTCAAAAGCAAATTCAAACCTTCTTTCCGTTTCTATAGCCAGCAGGACGGCTGCAGCAGACTCAGCAGCAACAGGTAACAAACCTGCACGGTTCCTGACTGCATTCAGATCTTCCAGCGCTCCGTCTACATCATTCAGTTCAGCCCTGGCCTCTGCCCGGATCAGGTACATTTCAGCGATCCGCAGGATATAAGCCGGATCTGTAGCCGGGCTTCTGTAATACATATTGCCATACCACTGTCCCTGGGTGGTTTTGGCCACCAATGCGCTACGGGAACCTCCGGTGACAGGATCGGTGACCAGGGCAACAAATTCATCAGACGGCGCCCACCTCCTTGTACCGCCATTAGAAGAGGGCTGCCACTGCCCGCGATGCCCGTTCGTATAATTCGCACTATAAGCTGTTTCCAGTATAGATTCCTGTGTACCAACAGCGTTATTGGCAAAGAATGAATTGTAAGGGCTGTTCAGCTTATAGCCGGCATCCGCGATCAGCCTGGAAGCATACAACTCCGCCTGCTGCCACTTACTCCGGTACAGATAGAATCTTGCTTTCAGTGCCCAGACCGTTTTCTTTGTGGCCCGGATCCTGTTGGTCGTCTCCGGAAGCAATCCTTCTGCAGCATCCAGATCTTTCAGTACCTGTGCATAAGTATCTTCTAAGGAAGACCTTTTGATCCCGGTCTTATCGGCCAGAGATTCCGTAGGTGTCAGCGTGATCTGCACACCGCCCCAGGTTCTGGCCAGGTCAAAATAAGCCAGCGCCCGTACGAAATAAGCCTGTCCGACCAGGGAATTCCTATCCTCTTCCGTGAGCCTGTTATCGTTCACAGAAGGCACTTTGGCAATGATATGATTGGCCCTGTTGATGGTATTATAAATAGCAGTCCAGGCATCCGCTACTTCCGAATTATCTGCCCGGACATCATGGTTGATGAATTGTAAGCTTACCTGGCGGGTATCTGTCCAATCCAGATCTCCTCCCTGGAGATATCCGTTGGACTGAAAGGTACTTCCGTAGTAGCCGTTGGCAGCCAGTGCCCTGTACAGGCCTCTTACCGCAGTTTCTGCGGAAGATTTATCTACGATCGTATTGTCATCTGAGACAGCATCTTTAGGTTGTACATCCAGGAATTTTTCACAGGAGGTCGAAGCTCCCAACAGGAATACAAAAATGATATAGGTTGTGATTTTTTTCATTTCAATGATATTTAGAGCGTAAGGTTAATACCGAAACTTACAGTTCTCGGAAGCGGGGATGTTCCGACATCAATACCCTGGGTATCATATGTATGGCTGACTTCAGGATCCGGACCCATGTATTTTGTGAACAGCCATAAATTCGTGGCCTGCAAATAAAGCCTCAGGTTAGAGATCTTCGCTTTCTGTAAAACCGCCGCCGGGATAGAATACCCGAGGCTTAAAGAGGCAATTCTCAGGAAAGAAGCATCTTCAAGCAAACGGCTGGTCTGCTCAATACCGTAATTATTCCCCACACTGGTCAACCTAGGTATATCCGTGATATCTCCTTCTTTCTGCCACCTGTCCAGCATGGTGGAAAAGATAAACCTGTTGGCATCGGCAGTACCTCCGCGCTCTCCCAATATCCTGTCGAAGCTCACTTTCTTATTTCCATACTGGTAAGTCAGCAACAGGTTAAAATCAAATCCGCCCCAGTTGACCTTATTGATGATGCCTCCGTAAAGCTTGGGATTGGAATTGCCCAGGATCTGGCGGTCTTCTACGTTGATGACTCCGTCACCGTTGACATCTTCAAAAATCACATCTCCCGTCTTCGGATCCACGCCCAGCTGCTTATACATCCAGAAAGAGTTCAGCGCATACCCTTCTTCATGTCTCAGCAATTCCCTGGAACCAAATATGATCGGTGTTTCCAGCTTCTCGATCTTATTGACATTGGAGGATACATTGAAAGTAGTGGACCAGCTGGCATTTTTAGTTTTGATATTGACGGTGGTCAGGCTGATGTCAATTCCTTTGTTACTGACTTCTCCTGCATTGGAATAGTAAGTGCTGTAGCCGGTGATAGATGGCGCCTTGACAGCCAGTAAAAGATCTGTTGTATACTTCCGGTACAGATCTACACTGAGCTGTATTCTGTCGTCCAGGAAGCTGACGTCCAGTCCGAGGTCGGCCTGCTTGGTCTTTTCCCAGCGAAGGTCAGGGTTGCTCAACTGCAATGGTGCAGTTCCCGGCCTGTCCGCGCCGCCCGCTGCATCCGGATAACCGGCCGTACCGGACCACAATCCGCTGAAGGCAAAATCACTGATACCGTTCTGGTTCCCGATCATACCGTAGCTACCCCGGATCTTCAACTCAGAGATCCAGTCTGCATTCTTCAGGAATTTCTCTTCCTTAACCCTCCAGGCAGCACCTAATGAAGGAAAAGTTCCCCAACGGTTGTTCTTACCGAACTTGGAAGAGGCATCCGTCCTGATGCTGAATTCCAGGAAATATTTGTTAGCATAGTTATAATCCAGCCTGGAAAAGAAAGAAACCAGTCTGTTGCTGGTCCAGGTTTGCGTAGCCGTCCGGACAGCTGCAGCAGAGATCTGCGTAAAAGAGTTATTCGGGAAATTGGACCCCGTAGCCTTATTCACGGTAATCTCATTGGACTGAACTGTATTTCCGGCAATGATCCCCAGATTGTGCGCGCTGCCCAGCCTGGTCCGGTACGTCAGTATCTGCTCATTGATCCAGGTTGTATTCTGGGTAATGGCATTGGAAGCTGTACCGTTAGTAGGTGCCAGCCCAAGCAAAGTCTTGTCATTCCAGTACTCGGATTCATTATAGTTGTTGTAATCAAGACTCCAGCTGCTTCTCAGCTTAAGGCCCGGTAAAATGTTCAGATCGCCGTAAACATTACCTATATACCGGAGACTGACTGTTTGTACATTGTAGTTTTCCAGCAAAACGTCAAGGTTATCAAATCCCGCCCACCTGGCCGGGGTTCCATCGGGGTTATTCTTAGGCAGATAGGTCGGCGTACCTAAAGCAGACTGGAAAATACCTGCCTGCGGTCCCGTACCTTCTCTCAGCTGATTCCGGTGGGTGTAGGAAACGGTATTGGTCGTACCGACTGAAAAGATATTATTGACTTTCTGATCCAGGTTCAGCTTGAAGCTCGCCCGCTGAAAGTCCGCCACTTTCATGGTCGCTTCCTGCTTGGTATAAGCTCCTCCAACATAGTATTTTGTACTGGCCGAACCGCCATCTACAGACAAATCATAAGACTGCAATATACCGGTCCGAAAAAGATCGCTCAGCCGGTCATAAGTCTGCTGCTCTTCCGGCAACCCTCTGCCCGGCTGTCCGTTGATGACTTCGGAAACAGATCTGAATGGCCGGTTTTCATAGGTTCTGTTCAGCGCCGGATTGTCTTTACCGGAATTGATCCACATCTCATTGACCAGTTCAGCATGTTCCGGTCCGGTCACGATATCCCAAAAACGTTCTTTGGGTGCCCAGGCCACACCATTATTGGAATTGAAATGGATCTTGGGCTTAGCATTATAATTACCTCTCTTGGTAGTAATGATCACCACACCGTTAGCCCCTCTCGAACCATAGATCGCTGTTGCACTGGCATCTTTCAGCACCTGGATGCTTTCTATATCGCTCGGGTTGATATCTGCCAGCGGAGAGGTAGATTTTCCACCCAGATCAAGCGAGGACAGCGACTTATTGTTGATGAATACGCCATCCACCACATACAGCGGTTCATTACTGGCATTGATAGAGGTAGCGCCGCGAACGCGGATGTGAATAGCTCCTCCCGGCACACCTGAATTCGAATTGACCTGCACGCCAGGGGTCATCCCCTGTATCTGTGCATCTACGCTGGCAACAGGAAGCTGCTTGATATCTTCTACCTGCACCTTGGAAATAGCGCCTACTACACTGCGTTTTTCCTGGGTATTGTATCCAGTAATGACCACTTCATCCAGCTGGCGAATACCGGAAAGCTGGATCTTAAGATCAGTTTCCTGCGAAGATTTCAACACCAGTTCCCTGGTATCGTAACCTACATAACTGATCACGAGGGTAACCGGGTAAGACGCCGTTGTTTTGAGCTCAAACCGACCATCAAGGTCAGTAGCAACACCTTCTTTAGTAGTTTTAACGAGCACACTGGCTCCGATCAGCGGCTCATCTCCTGCAACATCTGTAACAAGTCCTCTGATCGTAGTCTGCGCCATCAATGGCCAGCCGGACAGTATCAGCAGACAGGTGATCCATAACTTGCGGATGAAGGTCGGTTCTTGGTGTGTTTCAGATAAATGCCCTGAAGAACAGGCAATTTTTTGTGGTTTGTAAATGTTTTGTTTCATTGTTTACTCAGTGTATAGAATTGCATTGATGCTTGCTCCCTTCCCTATAAACTGAATACATCTACTTAGTATATATATTTAGTAGACTTTACAAAAGTAAATATCCCAACAGATCTTCCAAGACATTTGAATACTTTTTATGTTCAGAGGCACTATTTTACCTATAAACAGCTATTATTAGTAAAATTGGAAATATTGCTACACTAAGTATTATAGCGCAAAAAGGGATAGCCCGGCTCAAAAAGCTGAACCCCGGATATCCCTCCAACTTATGAAAAGAATGCTACGACAATTGATTGATAATATAATTGCTCAGCGCGTTAGCCTGGTTGCGGATCTCATGTATAGCTGTACTTTCAAAAAACATGCTTTTCAATGGCGGACCTATAGACCAGAGATGTTGTTTTATTTCCCCTCCGCTCTTTAACTGTAACCTGGAATTGCTGAGCAAACCGGTTTTCAGTCCGTCTGTCTCTATTATTCCTCTGGACAACAGGTTCCTGGTAAGCGGGGATTTCAGGCGATCAAAATTACATTCGGGACCGGTACAATTCAGGAAATGATGCGCGGTCACACTCACCAGCTCCTTATCTTGCCTCCGGCTATAGCTTATCTTGACCTGCTCCTCTCCCGGCACAACTTCTTTCAGGCTACCGGAAAGGATCTCCAGCTGACCGGCCTGTACCAGCTCCTTTATGATCGTCTCTACCGCAGGCGGGATCCGGTGACGGTTGATGTTCCAGATGGGAAATAAGCGCCGGTAAAACAGATCTCTCTCTTCATTGCTCCAATGATACCACATTCTCGGGAAAAGATTCCTGAGCTCCTCTATCACACAAACCGGCCGGACGATCTTCAGCAGCGGATGCCGTTTGATAGCATTGATCTTGGTAATAACCGTTCTTAAGCTGTCCTCTGTACTGAAATATCCTTTAAGCAGCCCCTGCATACAAGGCTCCTCATGCGGCCAGGGGAGCTTGCCATGCCGCGAGAGCATCCTGATCTTACCCGTGTGTTTCCGCCTGTTTAACTCATTGACAAAATCTATCGCTGTCAGGCCGGTACCCAACAGGACGACTGTATCTTCAGGATTTAATTTTTCCCAGAAACCATTCGTCCAGGGATCATTGTAAACCCTGTTATGCTCCGCTGCTACCGGTCTCGGGGGATAGTTGCCTACCGCCAGAACCACTTCCCGGGCATAGATCCTTTCGCCGGAAGCCAGGTGCACTTCATATCCCTCACCAGGTTCAATATCCGTTACTTCATCCCGGATAAAAGTCACCTCATGCTGAGGGTGTAGGCTCAGCTCTTCTTTCAGCCTGGCCACCAGGTAATCTCCGTAAATCCTTCTCGGCACAAAATCGGAGCCTTTATAATCATAGCCATTCTGCAACAGCCAGTTAAAAAAATCGTCTACCGTTTCTGCATATAATCCCATCTTAGAGCTCGGTACATTCAGCAGGTAATCTCCTGCCAGGGGAGCATAAGCCACGCCCCTTCCGACTTCTTCATTCTTTTCAATTACTTTAACCACCAGAGGTTTTGGGGATTTTCTCAATAAATTGATCAGGAGAATTGTTCCTGATGCGCCACCGCCCACAATTACGATACAATGCATGCTCAAATTTACTATTTTCCTATAAACTATATAGGCTTTAAGAATTATTATCCGTTAATAGACTATTACAATTGATGTGTAAACCGAAGGATCCTGCTTCAGATCAATTTTCATCTTTTCCTGCTTTTATTTTCATTATAAGATACACAAAGAGACACACCTTTAGTGCGTCTCTTTGCCCGTTTTTCAGCGCAGGTCCGCTTTGTAGACCCGTTTCGGTTGACCGCGTTCCAGGTCATTGTGTGCCTGCCATTGCTGGTGTTGCCTGCTAATGATCTCTACGGTCTGCGCAGCGCAGACTTTCGCTCTCAGTCTTTCCAGGCATAATTTCTTATTGATCTGCTGAGAACGGCCATCCATGGCCAGCACCTGTATCTTTGTAGGCAGGTGAGTGGCCCTCACGGCTGTTTCCGTTTTGTTCACATGCTGTCCGCCCGGGCCAGATGCTTTACAGGTTTCTACCCGGACATCTTTCTCATTCCAGACCGGTGTGCTCTGCACATCAAAAACATCGACACCTACAAACCAGTTCTTCCGTTTGTGCATCACCCGGTAAGGGCTCTGTGCAATCCATTGGATCACACCCCGCCAGCTATCAGAGAAAGCATGTACCTGCTCACCCTCCGCCAGAAGAACACAAGAATAAAATGTACCGTTCAGACTGGCTTTTTCCTGCCGGACGACAGAGATCCTGACGCCATAATCACCGGCATCTTTCAGGAGCAGCTCCTGCACTTTAGCTACTACCCTGCAGCATTCCAAAGGTCCGCGACCGGAAGTGATTTGTATACATACCGCTTTCATCTTCTACTCTTTATGCATTCTTACAATCTTCGGATAGAACCGGCCAATGACTTCTACCAGCGATTCCTGCGCGCTCATGACCTGCCGGATATCCTTGTAGGCATCAGGGTTTTCTTCTACACTGCCGCCTATGAGGGTTACATTTTCAGCTGCCAGACGCTTTTTCATTGCTGAAACCGTCATGCTCTCTTTAGCTTGCCTGCGGCTCATCATTCTACCGGCCCCATGTGAGGCAGAAAAAAGAGATAATTCCTCTCCTTTCCCGGATACAATGAAAGCAGGTGCCGTCATACTTCCGGGAATGATACCCAGCTCACCGTTATGCGCCGGAGTTGCGCCTTTCCTGTGAACGATCACTTCTTTTCCATCTGCCAGCTTTTCCTTCCAGGCAAAATTATGATGGTTGTCTATGGTCTTCAGCGCTTTCAAACCCGCAGCTTTCAGCACATTGGCATGTATCCGCTCATGACAGGCCCTGGCATAATCACCGGCCAGGTTCATGCTCTCCCAATATTCCGCTCCCGCATCCGATCGCAGATCCAGCCAGGCCAGGGGTTGGGCATGTTTCGGCAATTTACAGGTGTTTATAGCGATAGCTGTAAAATGGCGGGCTATATTGGCTCCTAATCCACGGCTGCCGGAATGCGATAACAAAGCCAGGTAACATCCGCCCGGCAACCCGAAAATCTGTTCGTCTTCCAGTTCCGCTATTCCGAATTCCACAAAATGGTTACCGCCACCGGAAGTTCCTATCTGCCTGACAGCTTTTGGATGCAGCTTTCTTAACAGCTCTGTTTCCCTGAATAAGACATGATCCAGCACGGGATGCTCCTGATAAAAATCCAGACCACCGTCCATACCGAAATGTGTGTACTCCTCCAAAGCTTTTTTAAGCTGAAAACGCTGACTTTTCAGGCAGGTAGCCGGAGCGTCCGTAATGGTCAGAGCCATCCGGCAGCCAATATCCACACCGACTGCGTAAGGTATGACTGCATTGTCAGTAGCCAGCACACCACCTATCGGCAGGCCATAACCTATATGAGCATCAGGCATCAATGCTCCCTGTATGGCTACGGGCAGAGACATGGCCACTTCCATCTGCCGCCTGGTATCCGGTGTAACAACCTTAGCGCCATACACCTTTAAAACACCTGTCTCTTCCAGCAGAGAAAAAGACTGATGCTTCACTTCCGGCACTTGCTCTATAAAAAGGCCGGCTATTTTTCCTAAAGTCTCATCTGTTGCATATTGTTCCGGTTTTTGTATCAGTTGGGTAAAAATTTGTATCAACACCTCCTTTGAATGATGTTTGAAATGTTTGGATATCGTATTGATGACCAGGCTCCTGGCTACGTCGTTTGTATAGCCGATCCTGCTCAGATCTTTTGCTCTTAAATTGCCCATGGGCTAAAATCTTGTCCTTGCAACACAACTATGTATTGCTGTTAGTGTAAATTTTAAAATTCGATGACTGCCATATCACATGGCGAAATGCTACTTTCCGCAGCAGAATATCCTGCCGGAAATATGTATGCAGACAAACTTTCCCTTCCGGATATATACCAGAGATATAAGGCTCAGGAAAGGAATGACCTTCCCGTATCTCTATAACAACACAGCCAGGAAAACCCAACAACTATCAGGAGCATCTTGTCTGAAGTCAGGAGATATTCACTGATGATCAGCCTATATCTGCAATCTCCACCGGAAGAAAAGTTTGCTATTCGCAAACAGAAGGCAGGGTGAATATGTAAATGCGCTCCAACATGACGATTGTGTATTTAAAAGGTTACACAATTTGATTTCGGGAGGCGAAAGTAATACATTATCTGATAAAAAATAAGAAATCCTCATTTTTATATCTTTTCAAACAGCATTTATTGCTTTTTTAGTAAAAATAACAGCTTGGTTATACACATTAAGTATTTTATACAAAATTCAACCAATGAAATAATTGTATATACAAGAACAAAAGAGATAACTTTCCGGTTATTAGTGAGTAAGATTATTGAACAGCTCATATGAAGAGGAAAGATTTCATCCGACTGCTTGCGGCGCCGCTAACATTGAAAAGTATGGAACTTCAGGCATTGAGCAACATGTTACACCTTTTTCCCGACACGCCTAAAATACCGGTGCTGTTCATTGGCCACGGCAGTCCTATGAATGCTATAGAAGAGAATGAATTTGTAGAAGGCTGGAAAAAAGTGGCACAGGAGATCCCGAAACCTGCTGCTATTCTTTGTATTTCCGCTCACTGGGAAACAAGAGGTACTTTTGTAACCGGCGTCAGCCAACCTAAAACCATCCATGATTTCGGCGGCTTTCCCCAGGCGCTGTTTGATGTTCAATATCCCGCACCCGGACATCCTGAACTGGCACAGGCAACGAAAGCACTCATTACCACAACAGAAGTAGAGCTGGATAAAATATGGGGTCTGGATCACGGCTGCTGGTCCGTACTGGTCAGGATGTATCCTGAAGCGGATATACCGGTCATACAGATGAGCATGGATATCACCCGGCCTACTGCCTATCATTTCGAACTGGGCAGACAGCTTAACCGGCTGAGAAGAAAAGGTGTGCTCATCCTGGGCAGCGGAAATATGGTTCATAACCTGCGCATTCTCGACTGGCAGACACCTGACAGCGGTTACGACTGGGCAGCAGAAGCCAACGAGATTTTCAAACAAAAAATACTGAACGAAGATTATTCCTCATTGAATAATATCCGTTCAGTATCTCAGGTATTCCGGTTGGCAGTGCCTTCTTATGACCACTACCACCCGATGATATATGTTCTGGGACTTAAAGAGAAAAACGAGCATATTTCATTTTTCAACGATAAGCTGGTCATGGGTTCCTTATCTATGACCTCACTGATGATCTCCTGATCTAGAGATCTTTCAGGTACAGGCTGGCCGCACCTTTCTCCAGGATCTTTTTCGGCAATATCCGGGAAGCTACATAATTGAGCTGGTTCAGCAGGCCGGTGGTCACTACATTTTTCCCTGAAAAAAGGGCGCTGACAGCGATTCCAGCGACTTCATCCGGGCTCATATTGAACTTTTCAGCCTGCTTTTCAAGAGAAGAGCCGTTCATGCCGGCCCGCTCAACGAAAGCGGTCTCCGTAGCGCCCGGGTTGACACAGGTTACCTGCACACCCGTCCCTTCCAGCTCTGCGTTCAATGCCCGGCTGAATTGGATGACAAATATCTTAGAGGCACTATATACCGCCATTCCGGGCACTGCCTGGAACGCAGCCGTACTTCCGATATTGAGGACATAGCCTTTCTTATTCTCTATCATGGCCGGTAAGGCAGCATGCGTCACCGCCAGTAAAGCGGTATTATTCAGGGTCAGCATCTGTGCCTGGCGTTTCCAGTCAGTGTCGGCAAACCTGCCCCAGATACCGGCACCGGCATTATTGACCAGCACTTCCAGCTGTTTCCCCAGCTCCAGGATCTGCTGCGTCAGCAGGTCAATACCTTCCTGGGTGCCCAGATCCGCACTCAAAAAACCGGTCTCTACTTTATGACCGGCAGCTAAAGATCCGGAAAGTGTCTGCAGTTTTTCTGCATTCCTTCCCACGAGTAAAAGGTTATATCCTTTTGCAGCGATCTTTTTAGCGATAGATAATCCTATACCGCTACTTGCCCCTGTAACCACAGCCCATTTTCCCATTATGCTGCCTTTTTATTTTTCTTTAAGATAGCCGTTTTTCTGCTATCCCCTACGAGGTGGCTGAACTTGTGGTAAAAAGGAGCTTTACTGTTCTCGTTCTTAGGCTGGTATTTCCCGATAATGACCGGTATATACATGACTCTTCTGCGGCTGGCTTCCCCTTGGACAGTTGCAGCAGCAACTCTGTGCCACATTCTTCCGTCATGGATCACCAGGTCACCGGCTTTGGCTTCTACCGCCACTTCATTGACATCTTCCTTATGGTCGACAAAATATTTTTTCTTGAACAAGGTCTGGAAAATACCCTGGCTATGCGTACCCGGCAGGATCCTCAGACCGCCTTTCGACACCGGTGAATCATCCAGATATAACCCCACATTCAACATCGGATTGACTTTTTTGCCATAAAAAAGGTCCCTTGCGCTATCCGTATGCCAGCCCATTTCGAAGAAGTTACTGCCGGATACATTCACATAATGATTAAAGACCACTCCGTCCTTCTCGTCTAATGCAATCCGTGCATCGTCCGGCATCAGCTCAAGCATATTTTTCAGCTTTTCACTGGAAGCGAAATCTTTTACCGGTTGGGAAAACTGGGAAGTAAAGGCAAACCTGTGAACAATATCGCTGCCATCCACATCTTTACCGTACTTGATCGGAATCCCATTGATCACTTTTACATCCCTGGCCACCCAATCCTTCTGAATAGTATCAATCGAGGACAGGATATCTGCTACTTCCTGCTGAGAGGCGAAACCCTCAAAATGGATAAAACCGTTCTTCTGAAAAAAGAGGTACTGTTCCGCTGTTAACTGGCCTTCAAATCTGAATCTTTTATATGCTTTCATGCCGACTTAATTTTTTATAACTGTAAATAAGTACTGCAAGATAGTCATTTTCTATATACTCTATATAAATAATAGGGTTTTAACAAAAATTTCAAAACGGATTTAATGAAACGGCTTTAAAATCTGGTGTTAAACGATATAGTGTACTACTAACTGCATACCTGAATTTATCAATTAACATCAATAAATCACCACAAACAGCTAGTTATTAATAAATAGATAACATTTTAAAGACAAAGAAGCTTTATATCTGGGTTAATACCGGAAAATATATCACATATAATAAATCAAACTCTGAATACAGGTCAGTTTTTCACAATTTTTGCAATTGCTCTGTAAGCGCCTTCCGGGTCTTCTATTTCAATGAAATACACTCCCCGTGCATAAGGAAGTAAAGAAACAGGATCTGCTGCTGACCAGATAGTGCGCTGTGCGACCACCTTTCCCTGAACATCAAAAATGGTCAAAAAGAGGTTTTTCATCCTCACGGATTCCGGTACGTTTATATTGATCTGGCTTCCTGCAGGATTCGGATATACATATAACCTGTCTGAACGGGTATTGCTCCAAAGGCTATTGATGATGAATTCAACCGGATCCGACAGTACCACGCATCCCAGACCATCCGTTACTTCAACCGTGTAGATACCGTTCTGTGCCGGAAGAATATAATGCTGATCTTCTCCGTCCAGCACTGCACCGTCCAGGAACCAACGGTAGGTACCTTCAGCTTCTGTCAGCAAAGTATCCCCATTCCTTTGTATTTCCGGCATGCTTACAGGCAAGGTTTCTACGAGAAATTGCTCCCGCAATACGCAACCGTTGGCATCTGTAGCTTCCAGGTAATACCAGCCTCCTTCCAGCCCGGTGACAGACTGCGTCGTATCACCACCTGTCCACAGATACCGAACTGGTTCACTCGCACCTTTCAATTCTACATAAAGCGCTCCGTCGCTGGCGGTTTTGCAACTGGCACTCTTATTATATACTGAATCGACAGCCAATTCAGAACAAAGACTGCCGACGCGGTAGATATTCCCGTTGAAAGAAGTAAGGTACAGTTCTCCCTGCAGGTCTTCTCCGAAACTGGTTACAGACGCCAGCACATTATTCTTCAATATGACCTCTAATCCGCCTTCTCCCATCTTCAGCAGCCAGAAATTCCGGGATACATAGTCTGCACAAACGTAATAGCCCTGTAAATCCGGAAATTTATTTCCCCTGTAAACATAACCACCGGTAATAGATTGCCCGCCGGTAGCATTCGTTCTGTTATAAGTAAAAAGCGGGGACACATAGGCAGATGCCGGTTCACATCCCGCAGTATTATATCCCTGCTCACCTTCATAGCACCGCCAGCCGTAGTTTTCTCCGCCTTTCCTTACACTGCGGGCCAGGTTGACTTCTTCGCGGGCACTCTGACCTACATCAGCGATCCAGAGATCATCTGTCTGCCTGTCGAAGCTGAACCTCCACGGATTCCGGAGACCCATGGCCCAGATCTCTTTAAGATAGTTCTCTCTGGACACAAAAGGATTATCTTCCGGTATAGTGTATGTGGAATCCGTATTGACATGGATCCTCAGTATTTTTCCCAGGTAGCTCATCGGGTTCTGCGCATTGTTGCGGGGATCTCCACCGCTGCCGCCATCTCCCATACCGATGTACAGATAACCATCTGCTGCAAAATGTATTTCTCCGCCATTGTGATTAGAAAAAGGCTGCTCTACAGTTAAAAGAATTTTCTCCGAAGCTGCATTTGCTGTGAAAGGATCTCCTTCTGTAGCTTTATAAGTGGCAATGACGGTTGCCCCATCTGTCTGCCGGGTATAATTGACCACAAAAAGCCGGTTTTCTCTGAAATCAGGATGGAATGCCAGCCCCAGCAGACCTCTTTCTCCACCGGACAAAACTTTGCCGGTAATATTCAAAAAAGGTGTCGGTCTCTTTGAACCTGAAGTATCAGCGATATAGATCATTCCGTTCTGCTGTACAATATATAACCAGGAATGCACGCCGTCATTTCTTACCGCCAGTGGATTGGAATATCCTGTAGAAAAAACCTCAAGCGACAGCACCGGCTTGACCTGAGCGGATGCATATAAACCGGATATTAAAAAGAAAAGTAAAAAAAGACACCGCATACAGACCGTTTCTATTAAAGTTAAACACTTTACGCCTTATCCGCACGTCAGCCCGGTCCGCCGGTATTGGTCAACTTACCATTTATTGGCAACGCGCTCTGCAAAACCGAGCAAGTTTCTGATTTCCAGGATATCGCCGTTATCCAGGACGACTTTTCCGGAAAAATGGCCGAAAACCTGGTGCTGGTCTGTCACAATAAATCCTACGGAAGTATAGTCTTTACGGTCCAGCACCGGGACGAAATCCATTTTCAGCCGTCCGTCGTTGGATGTAAAGCTCCAGGGAAACAAATAATCAAATTTGCCTTCCTTAACGGGGATATTAAAGGTAACCTGATCCAGCTTGTGCGCAACACCTTTATAAAAGAGCATATTTTCGGTAGCAGCGCTTGTGTCCCCGAACCCGTAACCGATATTAAAACCAAAGCATTCACCGTTTATATAGCCTGATGCAGATCCCCAATACCATGTATTGCTGTACGTCCAGACACCTCTTCCCCAATCCAATAGGGCTACCGCATCTTCCGGACAGAACAAAAAAGTCTGCGTTCCTATGCTGAAAAAGCCTTCAGCCCGCATGCAATTGATCTTCTGGTTATAATAGAACGCTTTTGCATCTTCAGCAAAGGGCGTCGCAATCACCATCGAATCTCCAGGCTCTCCGGAAAGTAACACATCACAGACAAAATCCTCTTCATCTCTGAATCGCTTATACTGCACCTTTAAGCGCCGTCCGCCGGCTTCCTGCAAGAATGCAAACTCAAAATTTTTCCTTCTGACCACCAGGTCTCCGCTTTCAGAACTCTCAGGCATCCCTAACTTACCAAATGTAAAAGGTAATACTGTTGTCGTGGTCTTAAAATCAGCATGCACAAAATCCAGAAAAGAAATGCTCACCGCGCCGAGATAAGAATTATCCGCAACAGTCAGCGCGATACCATACTCCCGGTTATGTACAAGGTAATAATCCCATTCCTTGATCCTGAACCGGCTCGCCTTAATGTCTTCCCGCCGGTATTCAGCCAACAAAGCCGTTGCATATCCCCGTTGTCGCAACCTTCCCCGTTCATCCAGCAAACGACTTCTTTCAACGATCCTGGTCTGCATAAAGTAAAGATATACTTTATTTACAGCTATCATTTACCCTCTGAAAATCCGTCCAGCAGCCTATCAGGTTCAGAAAAGATCAATTATAGAAACATCATTTATCGTTCTTTTGAATCACAAATCATTGTTTAACAAAAACATACAACTAAGAAATATTTGAATAAATTTTCTCAAAAAATATTTTCCTATAAGCTCTATTGTTTTTATAGATTTTTATAACTTTGTTACTACCAAAGCGAAAGAAAAAGCCCTGGCACATATCAGACCCGTCTGAACACCGTCAACTGAAATGCCCAGGACACTAACAATAAACTTCTTCCCTTCCCTGTACCACAGGCGCCGGATATTGTCGTCTTCTGAATGATGACATGACCGGTGCCTTTTTTATTTTATCTCGCTTTCTTTAATCTGATCGTATGCTGAACACCGATCCGGAGGAAATGCCGGTTATAAAAAGTTCCGTTCGGCCGCTGCTGATACCAGTTCAGGTATCCTGCATCCAAAGACAGGTTATCCAGCACATCTACTACAACAGAACCGAATATACGGTTCTGATCAAAAAAGTTCTTTTCTATCTTTTTACCGAAATTAACCATGAGCTCATCTCCCAATCGCAGGCTCAGTTTTCTTTCATCCTTGATCTTGAATAAAGGAACCGTCGCGCTGAACTGATACCTTGCCCTGAAATTTCCGAAACTATAGCCCGGTTCCAATGCCGTCTGTTCATCATTGACATTATGAAAAAACCTGGCTTCCAACCTGTACCGGTGCATTAAAACCGCCCTGGAAAGCTTCTGCTTATAGTTCAGCTCCAGATGAGGCCGCAACTCAGGAACCATCAACGCCTCCATGCGCTCAGGATCCTGGGGAGTGGTCTGCAGGAAAAAGGTCATGCTGGGAGCAATGTCCCAACCGCTTTTTCCCAGGGTATAATGTGCCTTGAACCGGTAAACATTCTGGTGCTGAGCCACTGAGTTAAGAAAATGCCGCTCGTGGATTTCAGATATGATCTGCCATTTATCATTGATCTTCAGGGTATTAAAATAGCTGTACCAGGCCAGCCCCTGAGCAGTAACATCTCTGGCATGTACCGGCAGATACATAACAGGGAGCAATGCTGCACAAAGCACAGCATTTTTAAAAAACTTCATACTTCTTCCCTTAAGTACCGCAAAAATAATATCTGTAACGACTATTCCGTATTCCGGCCGATCTTAAATACCAGAGTAAGCTAAGCTACTGAAAACAATATCAGAATGACCTGAACTGCTGATGTTTATCTTGTAATAGAACGCAACCTGTCTTCCCGTTTGAGTATGTCCTCTAAAGTGGATTGCTTCAGGATATCTACCGTTTCATTCCGGATCTGCATGAATACATCCCGGATACCGCAGACATATTCATCCTCGCATTCATCACAAGGCTCATAAAAGCGATGGGTCACACAAGGCAGCAATGCGATCGCCCCTTCAAACAAGCGTACCACATCCGCCAGGTTCACATCAGCAGGAGATTTGATCAGGTAATAACCTCCGCCTTTACCTTTTTTACTGTTCAGCATTCCGGCATTCCGGAGATCCAGCAGGATAGCTTCCAGGAATTTTTTGGGAATATGCTGTTTTTCTGCAATTTCACTAATGAGGATAGGTCCCTTGTCATAGTTCTTAGCCAGGTATACCAGCGAATTGATCGCATATTTCGATTTCTTTGACAACATTGCCTCGCTAAGATAATGAAATATGTTTTGAAGAGATATGTATCGCTACATTGAATTTATTGGTTATTACATGCTTATCAATGCGATCCTGCAAAGAATCTTTAACCGGAGCAACTTCACAAAAAGCGCCAAGTTTAGTATTTTTACTTTTGTGTAGTGATCATGTCTGCTGAAACAAAAATATCATATGGTTTGCTGGGAATGGCCATGCTAACGATCATTACGCTGATCAGTATAAGGGAGATCAGCGGCGTGCCGTTGCGTTTTCATGACGATGTATATGAAATCCTGCAGATGGAATCTTCTTCCAAAGTCTTGTCTTCAGACTCTCAGGTCAAACAATACACAGAACCTTTTAAGCAATACAGCTATATCGACGAAGAAGTGCTATATACGCCGGAAGAGCTGGTACCTTTTGAATTTGAATCATACAGCTCAAAACCTAATCTTCCGCTGCAACCGTCCCTGATGGACATCGAAACCGGCGGTGACAACTACTGATAAAGGTTTCCGCAGTCAATTAAACCTACCTTACAGCAAAAAGAAAAATCAATACTGGGCTAAATGCATCCTGAAACGACCGTCTTCTGAAACCAGGTGAACATGATCTTCCCATAGCGCCAGGATATTATACCGCGGCCGGGAATTGAAAATCGGTGCATAAACAGGTATCTCTTCATCCCATTTCCAGACCAGCTCCCGCTCCCTGTTGGCAAAATGCCAGCTTCCCCTGTAAATAACTTCTGTTCCGTCCGGCTGATCCACAGACAACCTGGTTTTACCGTTCTTCTCAATAGTCAGGATCACATCGTTATCCTGGAAAAGCTCCAGGTTATATACACCGGAATTTTCAAAATCTTCAAAATAGCTGATCTTCCAGATATTGGACATCCGTTCTTTCTTGGTAATAAAACTAAAGACGGGGCCCTCTTCATACTTGCTGCATGAAGTCATACCTCCCAGTGAAAGAGAACAAATCAGCAATATGATATGGAATCGTTTCAAAATCATTAACAATATACTTAGTTGTCATCTAAAGTATGTAGGTTGCATATTCTTTTTTAAAACATTCAGTTAATTTTGCGTCTCCTTTAAAAACAGCCTAAATGCAGTCACTCAGCGAACAGGAACAGTTCAGACGTCAATCACTACAAGCCATCCGTGATTTGGGAATTGACCCCTATCCCGCAGCTTTATATCCTGTTAATGCATATGCAGCAGATATCAGGCGCGATTTCAATGAAAATCCTGACGGCTTCAAAGAAGTATGCCTCGCTGGAAGACTCATGAGCAAACGCATCATGGGTAAAGCTTCTTTCGCTGAATTGAAAGATACGACCGGCCGTATACAGATATACGTCAGCAGGGATGAGATCTGCCCGGGCGACAATAAAGACCTTTACAACAGCGTCTTTAAGAAGCTGCTGGACATCGGTGATTTTATCGGCGTGAAAGGATATGTGTTCATCACACAGGTCGGAGAAATATCGGTACACGTCACGGAGCTGACCATCCTGGCCAAATCGCTCCGTCCGCTTCCAATCGTAAAGAAAGACGAAGAAGGCAATATTCACGACGCGTTTACAGATCCGGAAAAACGGTACCGGATGCGCTATGTCGACCTCGTTGTGAACGACGAAGTAAAAGACACCTTTATCAAGCGCACCAAAATGGTCAATGCCATCCGCAATTTCCTGAACGAAAAAGGGGCTTTAGAAGTAGATACACCTGTACTGCAAAGCATTCCTGGCGGAGCAGCCGCCAGGCCGTTCATTACGCATCATAATGCGCTGGACATACCGCTTTACCTGAGAATTGCCAATGAGCTTTATCTCAAAAGGCTGATCGTAGGCGGATTTGACTGGGTATATGAATTCAGCCGTAACTTCAGGAACGAAGGAATGGACAGGACTCACAACCCTGAATTCACCGTACTGGAGTTCTATGTAGCCTATAAAGACTATTTCTGGATGATGGAAACCACAGAACAGCTCCTGGAAAAAGTATGTACGGAAGTACACGGCAAACCGGAAGCTCAAGTAGGTGACCAGATCATCAACTTCAAAGCGCCTTACAGAAGGGTATCGATATATGACGCTATCAAGGAATTCACAGGTTTTGATGTGAGTGAAATGGATGAAGAAGGATTGCGGGGCGTCTGCAAGGAACTGCACATTGAAACGGATAAAACAATGGGCAAAGGCAAGCTGATCGATGAGATCTTCGGCGAAAAGTGCGAAGGCAATTTTATCCAGCCGACCTTTATCATTGACTACCCTGTAGAGATGAGTCCGCTGACCAAGAAACACAGAAGTAAAGAAGGACTGGTTGAAAGATTTGAGCTCATGGTGAATGGCAAAGAAATTGCCAATGCCTACTCTGAGCTGAACGATCCTATTGATCAGTACGAACGCTTCCTGGACCAGATGACTCTCTCAGAAAAAGGGGATGATGAAGCGATGCTCATAGATCACGATTTCCTGCGTGCGCTGGAATATGGTATGCCGCCTACATCCGGGATCGGCTTCGGGATCGATCGCCTGGCCATGCTGATGACCAATAATCAAAGCATACAGGAAGTGCTTTTCTTCCCGCAGATGCGTCCTGAGAAATAAGATCAATAAAAGCGAAGGGGCTGCCGGCTGGCAGCCCCTTCGCTTTATCATTACCATCTTTATGCCTGGACAGGACGGATATACACCGATCCCATGCTCCTTTTCAGCTCTACTTCTTTCAGCTTGCCGTTCTGATAGCGATAGATACTTCTTGTCCCATCCGGCTGCAGATATTCATATTCATTGCTTCCATTCTTCTTCAGCGTAAGGAAATTACCTATACGCTCCACAAAGATGGAGGAGACACCCACCGGTTCCCTGAAATAAAGCTGAATAGAACTGAACGTTATGTTGTTTTTTACATAAGAGAGCTTGTTGTTGTAAGACACTTTATAGTGTGCATCATTCTTCTCTACATGCGTGAGAATATTATCATCCTTCTTCTCGCTCTTATACATAGAACTGATCAGGTGACCACCTTTGTAAAGCACATCAAAAGCTATTTTGGAATCCTGCTTGATGAACAGCACCTTGGCACTGGTTTCACTGCTCAGCAAATATCTTTCTCCCCCGGCATCCGGTATCTTGGAGACCACCATAGTCCCAATCTTCTTATCCATGAGGATAACATCATAATGTAGTTTCTGAGCATTGACAGCCCAAGGCAGCAAAATAAGGAATAAGAACAGATAGCTTCTCATGTCGGTTGGATGTGGTTTTATTACGGACAAGCAAATATATCACCATAAATAATGAGTTAATATCAGTGACATTGTTAAAATCTAGACAAAAAGCTGTAATTATTTTTACTTATACATTTTAGTCTTACAACCTATACGCTTAAAAGAATGCAAAATTGCCTCTATCACCCTATCTTTGATCAGCCATCTATAAGCATAAAACCATGAAAGAAAATACATTAAGGGCACTCATCATACTTGCCGGGCTGCTTTTTCCGGGCTATCTATTGGCCCAGGATGAGACTATAGTAAGAGAAGTGAATGTAAATGACCAGGAAGAAGGGGCACAATATAAGTTTTCCTTTGTACACCTGACCGACATCCACATCGGTGAAGGAGCCGGCGATTACGGAACTCCCGGTTATCTTAATGATACCATGCCTGCAGGCGATGTCGGTTATTCTGCTGAACGGTTAAGATATGCAGTCAACTGGATCAATGCACATGCGAAAGAAAGAGGGATCACATTTGTTTTAGTGACAGGCGACATCACAGACAGCGGAGAAAGATCTGAGTTCGAAAAAGCCAAAGAGATACTGGATGCGCTGGAAATTCCTTATGTGCCTACCATCGGTAACCATGACATATGGCCGTACGTCCGGTACCAGAATGAAGCTCCTTATGCTTATGGCGACTCTATCATGGCTGAGATCTTTAAAGATACCTATGAGCGGGCAAAGGTCTTTTTCGACAACTGGAATGACGGAACAAGGCTGACAAGAGTTTTTAACCCGGAATCCGGCATGGAGCATTACCACCAGAATTTCAGCTTTGAGTACCAGGGATTCGGTTTTCTTGCTTTTGACTTCAATCCAAGGTATCACGTAAGAAAAGAAGAGCCGGGTATCGGTGCAGAAGCCAGGCTGAATGACTTCAGTGGCGGAACCTTCGAGTGGCTGCTGAATACACTGGAAAACTACCCGAACAAAAAGAAAAAGAATATTTTTCTGCTTACCCACCAACCGCCACACAGAGATCCGATTGCACTGTTCAACGGCTTACCTTTCAGCCAGTACGAGAAAATGACGAATGAGTTGGTCAGATTCAAAGACCACCTGGCACTCTGGATGGCCGGTCATGTCCATAGAAACCGGAGCTATGCTGTCACTACTGTAGTAGGTACCGTACAGGTTGTCATGGCGCGGGAAACTGCGGCCAACAAAGAATATGACAAAGGACTGTTCTCCATCATCAATGTCTATGATATCCCTGTCGCCACACCTGTGACAGACCGGACCTTTGAACAGGCGATTTCTGTCAACCCTAACCCGGCCAACAGTTTTATACGGGTGCAATTACCTGTTTCTGAGGAATCCTACCAGCTGAGCATCAGGGACATCAGTGGCAGACAGGTATTGGCGCCGGTCACACTGAACAAAGATATCCGCTTAACAGAGATCCAAACCTATGCTCTTCCGGCAGGGCAATATCTGCTGCAGGTCATTTCAGGGAATAAGGTAGCTGTCAAAAGCTTTTCCAAAATCAGATAACCGGATTGCAATAGATTCTCCTGTTGTCATATAAGTTCTTCAGGGCAGACAAATCGTCAATAAAAAGACAAGGGGCGCGATATCGCGCCCCTTGTCTTTCCCGAGCTATCCCCAAAAACACAAGTTTGCTCCAACGGAACAAACTTGCTTTCCACACAATACGCTTCTTATTCCGGAGCTACCGGTTTCAGAAGCCAGTTCAAAGAATGCTTCTTAACAGCTACAACCTTTGCTATTGCATATGCAACAAAAATAGAATGGCGCATACTATTCCGCACCCCCTATTTTTGGTAGAAATTATAGCGGGAAACCGTAATAGAAAAACCTCCTGAAATACCCGCCCGCTCACAAATATATTAAACCCGGGGGTGCTGCCTGGCAGCACCCCCGGGTTTGACAATCAATGGAGAATAATAATTATAACCTAAAAGAATCTACAAACCTGATCTTTAAATATTCCACATAATCAATTAACAGCTATCCGAAAGGCTTTGACATACACACTTTCAACAACAAACTTAACAGTTATCTGCCAGCCCGGCTCCCCCTATTTTATGTAGAAATCACTCCTGTCTTTAAGGGGTATAACAACACCCGCGTCAATAAATCTTTGACCCAGGTATATTATAAAAAAAGAGCCGGTTAATATTAACCGGCTGCTAATCAATATAAACAAACTAAACTATTAGAAAGGATAATCCCCTTTGCTGATCGCAGCTCTCGCTACCTGCCTGCGCAGCTCTTTAGGATTCACATCGTATGCCATGGTTAAAGTATCTGCCAGGCGTTGTGTCACGAATTTCTCCGCACCTTTTGCATAAGAAGCAATGGCATCTTCAGCAGCTTTTCTTGCCTTAGACAACGCTTCATAGATATACAACTGGGCAGCAACTTTCTTGAGCTCCAGTTCCGCCTTATCAATACCTTCGGTCGCTGCGAGCTTCTTCACTCTTAACAACACAGATTCACAAACGAAAGACTCCGCCAGGATATCAGCCAGGTTCATCACGATCTCCTGTTCATCTACCAGTTTCAGCTTCAGTTTGCGACCTGCAGCAGCAGACACCAGCAGGAACAGCTTCTTAAGATTCTCAACTATTTCTGTTTCTTTACCCAGGAAACCTTTAGCCGCAAAAGGATTGATAGCGCTCACCATCTGGACAGGTACTTCTTTGGTCGCACTCATCAGATCGATCTCTTTAGTCTGATAGGCACGCTTCATCAGCTCACCTACGGAAAGCATCCTGTTGATCTCGTTGGTTCCTTCATAGATCCGGGTGATCCTTGCATCGCGATACCCCATTTCCATACCTGTCTCCATAGAGTAACCCATACCGCCATATACTTGGATACCTTCATCCACCGCATAAGCCAGGGCTTCAGAACCGGTAACTTTCAGCAATGCACACTCGACAGCATACTCTCTGAGCGCTTTTACCTTAGCATCGCCGTCAGCATCGCCTGCGGCTTTGAATTCATCATATTTCCTGTCAATATTATAACCGGTTCTGTACAATGCGGATTCAATAGCAAATGCCTGTACAGCCATCTGACCGATCTTTTGCTGTATAGCACCGAAATCCGAGATCGGTTTGCCGAACTGGTACCGCTGTGTAGCATATTCTACAGATTTCATGCAGGCATACTTGATACCGCCTACGGAACCCGCTCCCAGCTTGATCCGGCCGGAGTTGAGGATATTCAGTGCGATCTTAAATCCTTCACCTCTGCCTGCCAGCATATTTTCTACCGGAACCGGACAGTTATTGAAGAATACCTGAACCGTAGAAGACGCCTTAATACCCAGCTTTTTCTCTTCTTTGCCCAATTCGATGCCGCCGAAAGCTTTTTCAACAATAAAAGCTGAAAGGTTTTTGTCTCCATCTACTTTGGCAAATACGACAAATACATCTGCAAAACCGCCATTGGTGATCCACATTTTCTGGCCATTCAGCAGGTAATGCGTACCATCTGCATTCAGTGTAGCAGTGGTCTTTCCGCTGTTGGCATCAGAGCCTGCACCCGGCTCAGTCAATGCATATGCTGCCACCAATTCCCCGGAAGCAATACCCGGAAGATACTTGGCTTTCTGTTCTTCATTGCCGTAATAGACGATCGGCAGGGAACCGATAGAGGTCTGGGCACCGATAGTCGTCGCAAAAGAAAATGCCAGTGCAATCACTTCTCCGAAAATGAGGCCCGTATTGAAATCCAATCCCATACCGCCATACTGCTCATCGATAGATACACCGCAAAGACCCAGCTCGGACGCTTTTCGGAAAATATCCAGAATAGTGTCCATATCCTTACTGGCATCCAGTGCCGCAGCACGTTCGATGCCTAAGCCGTGTATCTCTTTAAGGCAAAAATCTTTTACCATATCGGCAATCATTTTTTGCTCTTCGGTGAACGCTTCAGGTATGAAAACATTTCCGGGATCCTCCTGTGTAACCAGGAAAGAACCACCTTTCAATGCAGATTTTGAGGACATTATACTAATTGATTTGTTGGGTTACGAAAATACTTTTTAATATGCACGCATTGGGAACATCCTACTTTAAATAATTGAAAAGTTTACTCAGAAACAGTGATTTTGAAACTTTGACGACTTTTAACAAACTCTCCAGACATTATAAAACAGCTAATACACAAGCATCTAATAATTAATCACTTCATTACAAAACACCTTACGGGCAACACATTGTGTAATTTTTGTTTTTTATAAATTTTAACAAACTCACTTTCAAAGGGTTATAACTCAAAAATCGGCATTTACGTATACTAAAGTATGCGATCACACTTAAAATTTTATGCCATGAAGAAGCTATACATCCTCTCATTATATCTCCTGCTGCTCTCCTTCTCCTTTACAGCCTGTAAGAAAGATGCGCTCGAAGAATTGCCTCCTGTAACCGATAATACCGGTAACAACGGAAACCCGGGTGGTCATACCGGAAATACGGATGATAATGACAATACACCCTATGGTACACCGGTAAAAGATCTGATCCGTAACAAAAATATAATTGACAGTCTGTTTGTATATAAAGGCGGAAATTATGAGCTGGGTGTCCGGTTCTATTCTTCTGCCAACCATGTTATCACCCACCTCGGCTGTTACGCACCTGTCAAGGGAACATTGAAAGTCAGCTTATGGGACTTCGACACTAAGACATTGCTGGCTACCACCAGCATCAATGCCGATTCCACATCATTTGTTTATGGCAGGATCCCGGAAATCGCCATACAGGCTGGTAAAAGCTATATGCTGTCTTTCAACAACAATATCAGCCAGACAGCCCAGGAGTACCTTGTAGGAACAAGCGCTCAAAGACAACCGATCTATCCTTTAAGAAGCGGCGATTTTATATTTGACGGCACTTATTTTCAGTCATCTTATATCCCGGTCTTCCCGGCGAATATGGTAGCGAATGAGCAGATCAACTTCCCGGGCATCGTAGACCTCAGGTACAAGCTTACTAATGCGCGGTAGTCTATCTTTTATCCACCGGATGCTTTTTAGCCGGGCAATAGTCCCCGATATGATCTGTTGAATATTTTTCATCCAGTTCCAGCCGGTTAAAGCTTTTATTGTTTCCCCAGGAAAAGAGTTTTTCAAAGAACGGCAGCCATTTATGACCATCTATCTTTCTGAGAAAATAGATCTCATGTTCTTTCTCTTTCATTCCCATCTCGTAAAGGATGTCATCATGCTCCCGGATTCCCAGTGAATGGAAATAAGTGATCATCCTGAAATACTCGCAGACATTACCGCTTTCCAGCCTGCCTGCAAAATAGAAAGGCATGAACCAGCCGATCACATGACAACTCACAGAAATGAGCTTTCCGATGATATAAAACCTTAGCTCATAATACCTGGAGACAGGGATATTGTACTGATCCATAATCTGCAACACTTCTTTGCGGTGTTGCCATTCGTCCAGTTCTATTTGCCGGATAGCAGCCTTTTCCACCGGATCTTTTACAGACGCCACATGGCCCTGGTATGCAAAAGCCGCTGCTTTCTCTGCGGAATAAGCCATCTGCAGCAGATCCGTGAGTGCTTTATGATCAAGCATGGCAAAAAAATTAAATCCGCTCAAAGTTACGAATACACTGCAGACCGATGCCATTTCCGGAAGTAATTAACCCAATAATCATTCTGGCCAAAGAAGATATCTGGGATTACATTTTTAAATTTGTTGTACGTATATGGCAACGCTTGCAGATAATCACCAACTGGCCGGGTTGGCCAACCTTCTTACCGGAAGCCTTCACTATGATATTACGCACCGCAAGCTCTACGCTACTGATGCTTCAGTGTACAGGGAGATACCGGTAGCTGTAGCTTACCCCAAAGATAAGAGAGACATACAGACACTCATCCGGTTTGCAGATGAGCATCGGATCCCGCTCATCCCGCGGACAGCAGGGACATCGCTGGGCGGACAGGTAGTCGGGAATGGCCTGGTGGTAGATGTATCCAAGCATTTTAACCAGATACTGGAGCTGAATACCGAACAAAAATGGGTAAAAGTACAACCGGGTGTCATCAGGGATGATCTCAACAGGTACCTGAAACCTTATGGCCTTCAGTTCGCCCCGGAAACTTCCACTGCCAACCGGGCAATGATCGGCGGAATGGCCGGCAATAACTCTTGCGGAACCTATTCCATCACCTATGGCACCACCCGCGAGCACGTACTGGAAATAGAAGCCTTTCTCAGCGATGGCGCACTGGTAAAATTCGGTGCATTGAACGAGAAGAAATTCATGGATAAACTGTCAGAAGGTGGTATAGAAGGAGACGTTTACCGGCATATTTACAAGATTCTGAAGAATGAGGATATCGCTCAGCATATCCGTAAAGAATTTCCCAAAGCCTCCATACACCGGAGAAATACCGGGTATGCCATAGATGTTCTGCTGGAACAAAAACCTTTTACTCCGGACGGCACACCTTTCAACTTCTGCAGTCTTTTGTGCGGCAGCGAGGGAACGCTGGCTTTCACTACAGAGCTTAAACTCAACCTCGTACCGGTACCACCTCCACATAAAGCCGTGCTCTGTGCACACTTTGCCACCCTGGATGAAAGTTTGAGAGCAGTAGTATTGGCTATGCAGCATCAACCTGCTGCCTGCGAGCTGATGGATAAGATCATCCTGGACTGTACCAAAGAAAATATCGAGCAACGGAAGAACCGTTTTTTCGTGAACGGAGATCCCGAAGCTATCCTTTGCATAGAATTCTGGTCAGAAGAACCAGAAGGCATGGACCGGAAGGCACAGGCGCTCATTGAGGCTTTCCAAGCGCAGCAGATCGGTTATCACTTTCCGGTAGTACATGGCTCCGATATACCGAAAGTATGGAACCTGAGAAAGGCCGGACTAGGCCTTCTGGCCAATATACCGGGAGATAAGAAAGCAGTAGCAGTCATTGAAGATACAGCGGTAGATGTAAGAGAGCTGCCGGAATATATCCGTGAGTTCACCGGGATGATGGACCGCTTCGGTCAGAAAAGTGTGTATTATGCGCATGCCGGGGCCGGGGAACTGCACCTCCGCCCGATACTCGACCTCAAAGATCCTAAAGACAGGAAAGATTTCCGCGACATAGCCACCTCAACCGCCTTACTGGTAAAAAAATACGGCGGTTCTCTTAGTGGTGAGCATGGTGACGGCCGTGTCCGCGGTGAATTTATCCCGCTGATGATCGGACAGGAAAATTATGAGCTGCTCAGAGGTCTGAAAAAGGTATGGGATCCTAAGGGTATTTTTAACCCGGGAAAGATCACCGATACCCCTCCGATGGATGAATCGCTGCGGTATGAATCCGGGCAGGAGACGCGCAACTTCAAAACCATCATGGACTTTTCTAAAGAAGGCGGTATCCTGCGGGCTGCAGAAAAGTGCAACGGAAGTGGCGACTGCCGAAAATCGCCAGGCGCCGGAGGAACACTCTGTCCCAGCTACCAGGCCACCCGGGATGAAAAAGATACGACCAGGGCAAGGGCTAATATCCTCAGAGAATACCTGACGCACTCCGATAAAGTCAATGCTTTTGATCATGAGGAAATCTACCAGGTACTGGACCTTTGCCTGAGCTGCAAGGGATGCACCTCTGAATGCCCGTCCAATGTAGATATGCCTTCCCTGAAGGCCGAATTCTTACACCAGTATTATACGAGCAACGGGATACCGCTCAGAGCACAGGTATTCGGCAATATCAGCAAGCTGAATACGCTGGGTGCGCTGGTACCGGGTGTAACGAACTTCATGATGAGCAACAAAGCTTTCTCGGGTTTATTCAAAAAAGCGATCGGTATCGCTCCGAAACGTGAGCTTCCGCTGCTGCATAAATTCACACTCCGCCAGTGGGCAGATAAGCATAAAGCCAGGCTCCGGTCACCGGAACAGCCGGCAGGAAGCGTACTCTTCTTCCTGGATGAGTTCACCAATTTCAACGATGTAACTATCGGGATCAAGGCAATAGAACTGTTGCATCGCCTGGGTTATGCGGTAGATATCCTGGAACATGCAGAAAGCGGTCGTGCAGCACTGTCCAAAGGTTTATTGCCGTTTGCCAAAGAATGTGCTGTAGTCAACGTAGATATCTTCTCTCCATGGGTCAGCGAAACGACTCCGCTGGTAGGTCTGGAACCCTCCAGCATCCTGACTTTCCGGGACGAATATCCCCGCCTTGTTGCGCCTGAAAAAAGAGCGATCGCGGAATCATTGGGTAAAAACTGCCTGATGCTGGAAGAATTCATCTACAGGGAAGTAGCTGCCGGACGCATACAAACTTCCGCATTCACTTCTGAAAAGAAAAAAATAAAGTTGCACGGACACTGTCACCAGAAATCCCTTTCTTCTGTTGATTTCAGCGCCTGGGTACTGCAACTACCTGAGAACTACTCTGTTGAAGTTATTCCCTCCGGATGTTGCGGTATGGCAGGCTCATTCGGGTATGAGGCAGAACATTACGACGTCTCTATGAAAGTAGGAGAACTGGTACTGTTTCCTGCGGTCAGAAGTGCTGAAGAGAGCACGATCATCGCTGCACCAGGTACCAGTTGCAGACACCAGATCAAGGACGGCACCGGCAGAACTGCTCAACATCCTGCAGAAGTACTGTTTGAAGCATTAAAATAGCAGTCTTGTTTATAAACCTTCGGGAAGATCCAGATATATAATTTGCCATACTTACCGGGCTGACCGTAAAGAAATAATCGGCCCGGGGTGTAAGAATTATGTACTTTATGAATTTTATTGAACAGTTTTCAGTATTTTGGTATAGAACAATGGAAGGACAGAAGCGAATGAACAGTCTCCAAAGTAGTACAATTCAGATGATGGTCAAGCTTTTCAGGAAGAGCCTGTTCATCAACAAAACTGAAACATATACCCACAGGATCAGTTTTGAGCGGTTGGCAAATTTTGTCAAATTTCCCCGTTTTGTAGACAAGGAAGAGCTGCTCTATGCCGGTATTCCTTCCGCGTGGTTCAAACCTTATAAATCCAGCAACGATAAGGTCATTCTCTATCTTCCGGGCGGCGGCTATTGCGTAGGTTCCTACAACACCCATAAAGGTATGCTCGGCAGAATGGCCAGAGCTGCAGGACACCCGATCCTGGCAATCAACTACAGGAAAGCACCGGAAGATCCGTTTCCGGCAGCACTGGAAGATGCGGTAAAAGCTTATAGGCAAATGGTAGCCGACGGCTGGAAAAACATCATCCTGGCAGGCGATTCTGCAGGAGGCGGACTGGCGCTCGCAACTACCATGAAGCTGAGAGATGAAGGTTATACCCTGCCGGCAGCGCTGGTACTCATCTCTCCCTGGACTGATCTGACCTCCTCCGGAGACAGCGTCACCCGCAAAGCAGAAAAAGATCCGTTGATCGGACCGGAGCTATTAGAGGTCTTCGCGAAAAAGTATTGCGGCGGAGAAGATCTGAAAAATCCATTCATCTCCCCTTTATTCGGAGACTTCACGCACTTTCCTCCTACACTGATACAGGTCGGTACAGAAGAGGTCCTGCTGGATGACTCTACCCGCCTGGCCAAGAAAATGAAGCAGGCCGGTGTCATGGTAGAGATGGAGATATGGGAGGGCATGATGCACGTCTTCCACTGGATGGCCGGCTTGATCCCCGAAGCCAATGAGGCAGTCAAAAAGATCGGATCTTATATCGAAAGACAATACGATCCTACCGAACCGGCAGAAAAGAGCTATTTCCACAAGGAACTTTACTGACAGGTATAATTGTTGACCGGTTCAATAAGGGAATGAGCGCTACTCTGTTCATCAATAAAAATCCGGCTACTATACATTGTTAACTGTTTCCCTGAAATATAAACCATGAAAAGATTATTGCTGCTTACGGGAATATTATGCGCCTTCCTGTCATACGCCAGGGCGCAAGCCGTAGACCTTGTGCCTTTGTTCGATACCAAGCTGACAAAATACTATAAAGTCGATACCTGCAGGATGTATGAGAATGTATCTTCCGACGGTAAAACGATCCAGTATCTCCGTAAAGTTTACCTGTTCAATAAAGAAGGGTTGGTCACACAGGAGATCGAATTCGGCCAGAGCGATTATGAAGGGCACACCATTACCAAATACGACTATAACGCCAACGGCCAGGTGATCACCAGGCAGGTGCTGAAGCCTGACAGAGAACCGGTAGTGACCAACTATACCTATCAGGACAACAGATGGACCGGGATGACGGTGACCTATCCCTTTATCAAAGAATATGAAGTTCAGTCTACAGACCAGGGACTGGTACTCGGCATCATCGGCCGGGCCATGATCCAGGAGCAGGATTCATTGACCGGTGAACCGACCGGCAGAGAGATCATGGGCAATATTGAAGAGTATGAGTTCCGCTACAACCGGCATTATAAAGTGGTCAAGGAAAGCTTTTACTATTACGGCCGCGACTATCACGTCAAAACTTATGAATATCCTCCCAACGGATACGGTCCGCCGGTGAGCATGAGCTTTTTCAAGCCCTTTGAGAAAAACCCGGAATATAAAACGATCTATACTTACGACGGCAGAGGATTCCGGATCATGGAAGTAACTAACGATATGGTTTCCGGCTACAAGACCACACTGGAATATGAATATGCTTTTGCACCGGACTCTCCTGTGCATGACAAAGCACCTGAAGTAAAACAAGGACAACAATTCTGGATCGGTAAGAAACCAAAATAAAAAGGTCCCCAGGTTTCCTTACTTTTATGCCATGCCTGTTTCCGTACTCTATGAGGATAACCACCTGATCATCATCAACAAGCCGGCAGGAGCCCTGGTACAGGGCGACAAATCCGGTGATACGCCGATATCAGACGCTGTAAAAGCTTATATCAAAGAGAAATACAACAAACCCGGCGAAGTTTTCCTGGGAGTGATTCACCGGCTGGACCGGCCTGTGTCCGGCATTGTCGTCTTTGCCCGTACCAGTAAAGCACTGGAACGTATGAATGAGCTGTTCCGCGACAAGAAAGTACAGAAGACGTATTGGGCAGTTGTGGGCAATCTGCCGGCGCCTGAAGCAGGACAAATCGTCACCTATACGATCAAGGACAGTGCAAAGCTCAAAGCCCGGATGTATCAACAGGAGGTGAAAGGCAGTAAACTGTGCGTATTGGATTACCGGTTATTGACAGCTTCAGAACGGTACTTCCTGCTGGAAGTTCAGCCGCACACCGGGCGTTATCACCAGATTCGGGCTCAGCTTGCTTTTATCGGCTGCCCGATCAGGGGCGATATTAAATACGGCTATCCACGAACGAATAGCGATGGCAGCATTCACCTGCATGCACGGGCCATCGAATTCATTCACCCGGTCAGCAAAGAACCTATCTCCGTCAAAGCTCCTGTACCTCAGGAAGACGTGATCTGGAAAGCAATGGAATCCGGCGCCGGGTTTTAACTCAAACATTATGAATCCCGAAGATTACAGGAAAGAGCAACTGACTATCGATATGGCAAAGGCCAACAGGAATGCCCTGCTGATCACCATACCTACGTTATTGGCATTTGGTATCCCTTATTTCCTGGTCTGGCAGGAACAGTTCAGCATTCAATACATCAGCGAAGCCTTTAAAGGATTTTCAATATCAGATACCTTCGGCCTGACACTTTCCATCTTCCTGGTCACTGCAGCGGGTATAATTGTTCACGAGCTGATTCACGGTATTTTCTTCGCGTTATATGCTGAGAACGGCTTCAGAGCCATCCAGTTTGGTATCATGTGGAAAGCCCTGGCTCCTTATTGCCATTGCAAAGACCCGCTGAAACTGAAGCATTATCGTATAGGAGCTGTCATGCCGGCTATTTTATTAGGCATCCTGCCCGGTATTGTTTCCATCTTCATCGGCAGCCTGGAATGGTTGCTGTTCGGGATACTTTTCACTGTAGCTGCCATAGGCGATTTCATGATCCTCGACCTGCTTAAAAATGAAGATAAGGAATCCTATGTTCAGGACCATCCTTCAGAAGCTGGCTGCTATATTTACCGGCCGAAGGATGAACAGGCACAATCCTGAATCAACAGGCAGAACCAATTATTTATATCCGGGCGGCCCCCGATATGCTTTTGCTGATCAATGAAAACATTCTACTGATATCGGGGCTGCGCTTTCGCCTCATAGTCCTCGGCTCTACTGCGTAGCGCCTCCGGGCTACCCGGCTCCATCCCTGCCGCTTTGGAGAACCAGAAATCAAGAGCCAGGAATCAAGACGCAAACCAATACTCCCTGACACATGGTCACACTGACCCATCGGCGTATTAACATACTGATTTCCAATCAACACTTACCCAGAAACTGATCTTCAGACAGCTGATCAGCATACTAATGCTCCTGGTAAAGCAGATCGTCTTTCTTTGTAAGCGCTTCAAATGCGTTCTCAACGTCAGGTTCCTGCGTTCTATACTATTCGTTCCATATGCTTTCGTCTGATGGACATCTTTGCTGATCAAAGTCTTATAATGCGGTAGCTTGTCCGTGCGGTAGCTTGTCCGTATAGATCCGTTCTGCTCCTGATAATTGTAAGGTATCTGTTACCCTTCCTAACGTCTTCAATGTCCTTCTGCCTACTGCGAAATCCACCACTTCTTTCGTATCTCTTCTCAATGCATACACGATCCGGATCTTCCTTTCCTTCAGTTTACAGTAAGTTCGTATTTCATCCACCTCATATTCTTTACCTATAGCTATCAGCGGATTACGAATCTTTGAAGCTATGCTCCTGATCTTACTCAGCACAGTTGTCATAGAGATCTTTAGTATCCGGCCGATACTTCTAATACCACAGCCTTCACAGGTCAGCTTTGCAATCTTACGGTCTATATCCGGGTGACGGGCTTCATGTTGGTAGGAGGTTTTACTACATTTCCCGCAACTCCGGCATTTGTATCGTTGTTCTCCATACCTGTTCAGACCATATCGCATACAAGAACCTTCACAATACATACACCTCTTTGTTTCACCAACTCTTTTGATACACCTAACCCTATTTATGGACATAGATCCTGGTTTTAAAGGGCTAAAAATAAAAGAGGTGACCTTCTGGTCACCTCTTTTTACTGATTTTTATGCTGAGAAGCCTTATAACTATTTGATTGTCATATTTACCAACTCTTTTGATACATGACCTAAAAGCATGCTTAGTTATCAAATTCTTCAATATATCACTCTCAATATACGCCTTAACTGAGTCTATAGTACTATACTGAGCAGTTAACATACTTGGCATAAAAAATAATATCAAAATAATTTCTCTCATAACTATCTAACCATGATGGTATTTTGAGGTTTATTTAATAAACTTGGTAACAATTTAACACCTGGGCTAGACTGTTTCCCATCTCTTTCCCAATTAGTGCCATTGCCAAAATATATAATAAGTCCACTATAATTCATTCTAAATGGTAGTCCTAAGTCATTTCGAATAGGATTGCCAACTATATTCTCAACATTTCCTTCTCGAGTTTTTCCAAAATCTGTCAATCCCAACAGAGCATGTCCGATAAATTCGTGTTCTAATATCCTAGCTAGGTTAAATGTTCTATAATTTACTAATTGAATTGCTGGTCTTATTGAACTACTCCATTTATCATGTATTCCTATCTCATATTTAAAATCCATACCCATTGGAATATTTTCATCAAAATCTCCTAAATCTATATATGCAGTTTTTTTCTCGATAATTGCTTTACCCCAATTAACATTATCTAAGCCAGTCTCATCTTGCAATTCTATATTATACCCAAAAACCAACTTAGCACAAGATGTTCCTTCCCCTAATTCAGAAGACCAATAAAGATATGCATTTTCCGATACCTCTCCTTTAGGTTCTACAGAGCCACTTTGATATAACATTTTTGTTTCAGCATTATATCCTAATTGGATACCATATTCATCATTATATTCCTGTTGAACATAATCAGGAATAATATCTGTTTCATTTCCTTCCTCATCATAAAATGTTGTAGGGATAGAATCCCCTTTAAAATCAGGGTATAATACCGGATTATTCGCAAATGTAGCATAAGGACTTATAGAAGGGTTAGGCCTAGGATCTGTGTTCCATCTTCTCCCCAATCTGCCATCATACATCCAGTATTCAGCACTTGTAATGCTTTCATTCAGTTCAGACTCTTTCTCCTGACCATTGAAAGAATATCTATATCCACCATCAGCATATTGCAAATTCTCCGGATCACAGCTCACTGTCTGCACCCAGCCTTCCCTTAACGCATAATCATCCACATACACCTTTGTCGGGTAATGCGCATCATAGCGTTCCGCTCCTATA